>OLSH01001049.1_pt1 | contig 16695 bp, 17 predicted proteins | sample 1643221 | NCBI WGS metagenome assembly OLSH01 (sample SAMEA3136681, study PRJEB25190) | human gut metagenome | biome: human gut; feature: human-associated habitat; material: faeces | place: Austria | collected 2013 | reverse complement strand
TCCAATCTCCTCCTTCACCGGAATATGGATAATGACCTCGGTCCCCATTCCGGGGCCTTCGCTTACAATCTGAACCAGGCCCTTTTGCTGGTAATACAGTTCCAGACGGCTGACCACATTGTCCAGGCCGATCCCCGTGGAGTCGCCGTCGTCCGGTGTTTCCTGCTTCCTGCCCTCCATGACCTCAAGAATCCTCTCACGGCTCATGCCCTTTCCGTTATCCCGCACACTGATGCGGATGGAATCCCTGCATCCCTGAACCGTTAGAAGGATTGTCCCATTCTCCTCCATGCCGCGGATCCCATGTCTGACCGCATTCTCCACAATGGGCTGCAATATCATGCTGGGCATCTTCACATCCAATACCCGCTGGTCTACGGACTCTTTAAACTGTATGTCCCCTGCAAACCTCACATTCAGTATGTAGATATAATTTTCAGCCGCAGCCGTCTCATCCCCTACCGTGGCGTCCCCCAGCCCCTTCTTCACATTGTAGCGGAAGAACTCCGCCATCTTGTCCAGGAAAATACAGGTCTTTTCCGCGTCCTCCATCATGGCCAGCTGGGCCCCGGCATTGAGGGAATTAAACAGAAAATGGGGATTAATCTGGGACTGCAGGTATTTGAGGCGCGCTTCCTTCAGGTGGTTTTCCATCAAGAGCTCCCGCTCCAAAAGCTCCTGCTCCTTCTCCGCCCCCTCCTTTACCTTAGCCACATATTCCTCCAGACTGCCTACCATCTGGTTGAAGGTCCTGGTGACAATGCCAATCTCGTCGTTGGAATCCGTATCCGGCATCTTTACGTTAAAGTTACCCTGTCCCACCAGATTCGCGGTCCTTGCCAGACTGGTAAGGGGCGTTACCATATCCTTTACCAGCATCCTGAGCACCATAAGTCCTGCCAGCATGACAATCATCAGAATTACCATATTGAAAACCTCCATATAGCGAAGGGCTTCCCTCATGGTCTGGTAGCTGGCAGAGTTGTTTTTAAACTGGAACTCATTGAGCTCCGATATGCGCGTGTTGATGTACTGATACAGGGTAAGGGCTCTCTCATAGGCCTCCCTGTACCTCTCCACGTTCCGCCCCCGCTTGGCCTGCACCGCATCCTGGGTCACATCCAGATAGGATTACGACATCATGCGGATGTTCTTTTCCAGGATTTTCCCCGGCTTGTCAACCGTCTTATCGTTCAGGCGTTCTAAAAATCCACGGTATTCCTGCTGGCTTTTGTAGTAGCTCTCAAGGCTGTCCGAGCTCTTCACGGACACATAGTCCCCCATGTCCTTCTGCACATGCTCCAGGGCCTCCGACAGCCCGCTTAAGTTCACATTGCTGGCATATACCGTATCCATCTTGCCTGCTATCTTATTTACCTGGAGATAGATAAATATGTTGCTTATAAATAATGTCAGTATCATAAGAGTCACGGCCAGCAGTATTTTCTTCTCCAGGCTAAGATGGCCCCATATGTTCTTTCCCGGTCTCTCCATACGCATCGCTCACTTTTCAGACAGGCTCTAATCCACATTTTCTTTCGTGACAAACTGCAAATCCACACTGTAATAGGAATTTGCATGCCCCTCCTGCAGATACTCCTCCAATGCCTGCACACAGTACCGCCCCATCTGCTCCGTATCGATGACAAGCGTTACCGGAATATTCCCCTTCCTGACAGCCTCCAGAAGCTGGTCCGACTTGTAATACCCCAGAAGCTGGAGCTCCCCCACCTTATTGTAGTCAATCATGGCCTGGTAGGCAGCCTCTGTATCCACGGCCTCGGTACACACCAGGACGTCCGGTATTCCCTCCTTGCGGAAGAATATGTTCCTGATGGTCTCGTCCGCATCCACCTTCCCGGTGGAGCGCATGGTCTCCTGTATGAGCCTGACCCTTCCCGATGTGTCCGGGGAGGTCACCAGCAGGTTATTAATCTGTTCTGCAATCTGCACCTGACTGCTGTTATCTCTGTCGTGGAGCAGAAGCATCACCTCCACATCGTCCTTATCCGGCGGCACCAGCTTTAAAATCTGTTCCCCGTACTGCCGCCCCAGCTGGTAGTCGTTGACCCCCACAAAGCTTATGCGGCTGGTATCCGGAGCATCCTTGAGGACCGTGACCACAGGTATTCCCTCCTTACCAGCCTCATTAATCCGCTCATCTATCTTATGACCGCCCGTGTATTCCAGGATGATTCCGTCCACCCTGGAGGCAATGGCCATGTCCATGAGACTCTCTATCTCTATGGTGGAGGAGAGACTCTTGCCCATCAGCTCCACCAGGGCATTGTGCTCCCTGGCAGCCTCTCTGGTGCTCCCGTACACATCCTTCCAGAAAGGCATATCGGAATCCTCCACAATCATGACGTAATGGTAGCGGTATTCATTTCCATCCTCGCCGCCGTCCTCCCCCACCTGCTTTAAGACATTCTGGTAATAGGATCTGGTGACCAGCGTGAGGAACAGCACTACCAGTATTCCCGCAATTACAATTATCCGTTCCAAGCGTACCCGGTTTTTCATTGTTTTTTTGTGCCTGCCCTCTCAATCAGCCTCTTCTATTTTCCCCCAGCCACACATTATAATAAAATATCGGTATCCCTCTATTTTATAGCCGCCCCCAGTTCCTGTCAATCCGCCTTATCTTTTCACACTATCAAATCTCCCCCCGTCGTGCTATAATTAAATTATCACGTTCAGCCTGGGGCTTAGCCATAGAAGACCCGGCACACGGCAATGTAATGATATACGAGGGGGATGGTTATGGTATTAAGATGTTTTTCGGCTCCGGATGAAAAGTTAAATCTCAGCTTTTATCCCTGCAGCTTTGACACTGGCCTGGGAGACCACTATACATACTGTAAGGAACCACTGCGCATTTATAAGACAGACTATACAAAACTCCTGCTATCCTACCTGGAATCAGAATTCCCGGAATTTGACGTCTGTTGGGATAACCGCATACCTGCCGGGACCTGGAATATCATAATAGAGAAAATCGAAAATGACATGAGCCACATCCATTTCGACGATACTGTCTTTGACTTTTACAGCCGATTCATCGGCTGGATTGCAGATGCATTGGAGCAGGAGGATATAATTATAGTGGAAGGGAACCAGTAAGAAAGCGGCTGTAACTCACTTTTAAATGACAGCAGAAAAATGGTTTCATAGGGAGCCTTTGCCATATCTGCCAGCCGTACCAAAAAACTGTAAAATATATTTTCATAATTCTTACAAAACATGATAGTGGGGAATGATGTCCTCATAATGCCCATCCTTCATCAGGAATCCTCCCGGTATCACCCCCAGCTGCGTAAACCCAAGCTTTTCATACAGATGCAGCGCCGAAGCATTGCTCCTAACCACCGCGTTAAACTGCAGGATTCCAAATCCCAGCTCTTTTCCCTTTGCCATACAATGCTTCACCAGAGTCTCACCGATATGATGTCCCCGCAAATCAGCTCTTACCGCATAGCTTGCATTGCAGATATGGCCACAGCGCGCCTTAAGAAAATCAAGCCCCCCGCTTATATTACACAATTCATGGAATACCGGCATCCCCGAGTGGAAATTATTCTTCATTTAGTGATTCAGATAAGCATCCACAGATGCATTTGCCTTCTCGATGACAAGTGCTTCTTCTACACCGGTCAGCTGTCCTTCTTTTACAACGATCTTACCATTGACTACCGTGTAATCTACACTGCCCTTCAATCCAACTGTACACAGCATGGATTTTACATCGTACTGGGCACCAACCAGTTCCAGTCGGTTTAAATCAATCATAAAGAAATCTGCTGCCATTCCCTCTGCAATCTGTCCCAGTTCTTTTCTTCCAAGAATTGATGCACTTCCTCTGGTATCCATTTTCAGGAAATCATAACCGTTAGGTGCTTTCTGACTCCAATTCAGACGATGAAGCAGATAAGCCACACGCATTTCCTCTAACAGATTGGAACCATCGTTACTGGCTGATCCATCTACCGCCAGACCAACCGGGACTCCCAGTTCAAGCATCTGCGGGATTTTTGCCACACCGGAAGAAAGCTTCATATTGGAAATCGGGCAATGGGCCACACCTGTCTGGGTTTCAGCAAGGCGTACCAGCTCTTCATCTGTAAAATGGATTCCATGGGCAAACCATACATCCGGTCCAACCCAGCCCAGACTCTCCATATACTCCAGCGGACGCATATGGAAACGCTCCAGTGTATAATTCTCCTCATCCATGGTCTCTGCCAGATGAGTGTGCAGTCTCACATTCAGCTTTCTTGCCAGCACAGCACTTTCTTTCAGCAATTCACCGGTCACACTGAACGGAGAACATGGTGCAAGTGCCACCTGATGCATGGAATATGGATTTGGATCATGGTATTTCTTTACCGCTTCTTCGCAGTCAGCCAGAATCTCATCAACCGTCTGAACGACACTGTCAGGCGGTAAGCCTCCGTCCTTCACACTCAGGTCCATACTTCCTCTGGTTGCGTGGAAACGCATTCCCAGTGCATCTGCTGCTGCAAACTGGGCATCCAGAATCCCTGATTCATGTCCCTTTGGGAATACATAATGATGGTCCAGGCAAGTCGTACAGCCGTTTTTCAACAGTTCTCCCATACCAGTCAGAGAACTGTAGTATGTCACATCCTCATCTACGTTCTTCCAGATTTCATATAATGTTTTTAACCATGGAAATAGTTCCATGTTCTGCACCTGAGGCAGATTACGACTGAATGTCTGATAAAGATGGTGATGCGTATTGATCAGGCCCGGATACATAACCATATGGGATCCGTCAATCACTTCATCTGCCGTCATATTCTCGCATCCGATTTTCTCAATCACACCATCTTTTACCAGTACATTGACATTGTCAAGAACCCTGTCTTCTGCATCACAGGTAACAAGATGTTTTACATTCTTAACCAGCAAAGTTCCCTTCATTTTTTATCCCCTTCTGCATAATACCGTTTCATAGTATCCACTATATTTCTGGTGTACTGCTGGCAGTTTAAGGTAATCACGAAGACGCCTGCTGCATTTTCGGCAATTCATATAACAACGTGAGTCCAGCTACGTTTTAAACAGCTATATAGATATATTTTTGTCAATCTGCTTTGTCCTTTCGGATCATCATCCGCATTGCTTCTATACCGGTCTCAATGGCTCGCTGCTCCCAGCCAGTCGGGTAGTCCTCGGCATCGTTGGAATATTCATCAAAATTGGTAGCACTGATCAATACACTGGAAGTACGGATTCCCAGGGACGCACCAACCAGAAACAGGATCGAACACTCCATACTTGTGCTGGTCGCCCCGCCTGCCAGATAAGAATCCCACTTATATTTCAGTTCCTGATATACCGGCTTTGTCTCCGGTTCAGTCTCAGTATAAAACGAATCTTTTGTGATCGTTACACCGATATTATATGGATGTCCCAGTTTGATTGCTGCAGCTTCCAGGGCTTTCAACATTTCGTAATCCGGCACCGCCGGGAATTCAAACGGAAGATAATGATTTCCAGTTCCCTCCATACGGACAGCTCCATTTGGAATGACGACATCTCCTATTTTTACTTTTGGTGAAGTGGAAGCTGCAGAACCGATTCTCATCATGGTATGTGCACCACAGGCATACAGTTCTTCTATCGCAATTGCAGCAGAAGAACCACCGATGCCGGTACTGGTCACCGTAACCGGAACTCCGTCCAGAGTACCGGTATATGTGAGAAATTCTCTATTTTGAGCAATCTTGACCGGATTGTCAAAATGTTCTGCAATCAAAGATGCACGTTCCACACTGCCCGGAAGAAATACATATTTTCCAATCCGGTCTGATGTAACCCCCAGATGCATGGTCTTTGCTTCGCCCATTGTTTGTCTCCTTCATCAAAAGAATGAGGATTTCTTCATAACTATGGCATTTCCAATTGTGAATCCATTCCGGTTATCAATGCCTATAAGTTACCCTGCATCTCCTGATCAAACCGATAAATTGCTTCCAGAACGACCTTGATTTCTTCATCCCAGCCAGTTGCCAGTCCTTCGTTGACAGTCTCATAAATCACCTCACCGGTAATCAGGTTGCCGGAAACCGCACTAATCATAGCAGCACGTTTCTTTCTGCGATGACATACCGTATACAGTGCGGAACTCTCCATCTCAACATTCAGGCAGCCCAGTTTGGAAAGGTTCTCGATCCATTCCTGAGTCTCGCCATAGAACGCATCATCAGTAGCATTGATGCCATAGAATACTCTTCCGCTCAGCTGCGGCTGCATCTCTTTTGCAGTGTCAATGATCGCACGGGTCAGATCAAAATCCGGTACAGCCGGGAAACATTCCGGTACATAGAAACGGCTGGTTCCCTCATTTTTCATGGAACCGGTAGAGATCATCAGATCACCGATCTTAATACCTTCCTGGAGTGCTGCACTGCTTCCGATACGGATCAGGCACTCAGCACCGATATTCATCAGCTCCTCTGCTGCGATGGTTGCGGACGGGCAGCCCATACCGGTAGAAGTTACGGAAATCTTCACTCCTTTATAGTAACCGGTAAAGGTGCGGTGTTCACGGTTATCAGCAACCAGTTCTGCATTGTCCAGATATTTTGCAACACGGTCAGAACGAGCCGGATCACCCGGAAGTAATACATATTTGCCGACATCGCCCGGTTTTAAGTGAACGTGATACTGTTTCTTACCCATTGTTTTTGTTTCTTTGTCAAGTACCATGATAAATCTCCTTCTTTATAGTTGTGTTTTATTTACCTCAATATTATTCTGACCTTGCGCTCCAAATAATTTCCTGTTTTATGTTACTGCTCCTCTGTTTCTTTCATTTTCATTTTATGATTCGCTGCCGCAGATTTCTGAATAGAGTAAATCGTCAATCCTGCAATGGTTGCCAGATACGGAAGCATCTGAATAAATTCAGACGGAATCTTCAGTATCTGAAGGATATTGGAAAGTCCATCAAAAAATGCGAAAATCATTGATGAAATCAACGCTCCGATTGGTGTCGCCTGTCCCATGGAACATGCGGCCAGAGCAATAAAGCCACGGCCTGCCGTCATATCACGGACAAACATATTCAGATAACCCATGGACAGATACATGCCGCCAAGTCCAGTCATCACGCCGCATAAGATAATAGCAAGGAACTGGATGGAAACCACATTCTGTCCCACACTGGAAACTGCATCCGGATTTTCTCCCACAGCCCTCATCCGCAGCCCGGTAGGCGTCTTATAGAGGAAGAACCAGATTACCGCTACCATGATCAGAGCAATATAGGTCAATGCATTATGTCCGGACAGGATACTTCCAATGAGCGGAATGTCCTGTATCACCGGAATATCTACCTGCGGAAACGCAAAGCTCCTTAAGGAAGAGGAATTGCCTTTCTCACCAGTCGCAAGCTGCAGCACAAAGATCGTAAGACCTGAAACCATGGTATTGACCGCCGTACCACAAAGCACGTTGTTGGCTTTCAGAATCAGGTGAAAATAAGCAAAAGCCGCACTCACTGCCACTGCTGCCAGAATACCGGTCAGAACGCCCCACCAGAGGCTTCCGCCAAAGGCACTTCCCAGTACACCGGCCAATGCAGAAATCAGCATAATACCTTCCAGTCCCAGATTGACAACACCGGCTCTGGAACAGATTACACTGCCCAGAGAGGCAAACAGAATCGGAGTAGCAACCCGGATCCACATAAAAACGAATTCCGTGCTAAAAATATAACTCAATATGTTCATCTCTGCTCCCCCTCCTCTTCTGCTTTTGCTGCCTGCACAATGAGTCTCTGTCTCCAGCCCTTCAGCAGCGCTTCTGCTGCGATCATAAACATCATAACACCCTGAATAATGTCCACAACTTCACGTCCCACATCACTGCTTCGTGCCATAATGTCTGCACCTACATTGAGGTAGGCGATAAAAGCTGCTGCAAGCGGTACCAGAAGCGGATTATTTCTTGCAAGCAATGCTACAACGATTCCCGTCCAGCCATGACCGGTGGATGTAGTCCATTTAAAGCGATTATACATACCAAGTAACTCTGCACCACCACCCATACCGGCAATGCCGCCGGCAAGAACCTGTGCGACTACCATAAGTCCGGTAACTTTCAATCCGGAATATTTCGCAAACAGCGGATTTTCACCGGTGATACGCAGCTTCGTTCCCAGTGAAGTCCGGTAGAGGAAGAACCACACCAGAAAGCAGAGCACTACTGCAAGAATAACACCGGCATGAATTCTCGTACCTTCAATCACTACCGGCAGTCTGGAGCTGTCTTCAAACTTCAGCGAAGCCAGACTGGAACTGCTCACCTCACGGAAATGGTAGCTTACCATGTAGATGGCGAAAAACTGCACCACGTAGTTCAGCATGATCGATGTAACCAGTTCACTGACACTCCACTTCATCTTTAACAGAGCCGGAATCAGCGCCACCATTGCACCACAGACACCGCCAAATAAAATTGCCACAGTCGGGTGAACACCTGCCGGCAGTTTCAATGAGAGTGCCACTACCATGGCTCCTGTCGTACCGATAAAGAACGAACCCTCTGCGATCATGGAAAACTGACCGGAACCAAAGATAATGATAACGGCAAGTGCTGTAAACATCAGCGGAGATGCTGCCTCAATAATATTGCCGATTCTTCTGAGTGAGGTAAACGGTCCGATAAAAAAGCCGTAGATTGCTGTCATCGGATCATCACTGACAAGCAGGACAATGACGGATACCAGTGCACAGGCGATAAAAATAATCAGCGCCAGTTTGACCGTATCTACCAGAAGATTGATCTTTTTATTACTGTTCATGCTGCGCCTCCTTTATCTCCTCGTCTGACTGCCTCTGAATACCAAGCATATAAGTACCCAGCTCCTGTTCTGTCATCGCCCCAGCATCTTTGATATATGCCACGATTTTTCCTTCATACATCACCAGCAAACTGTCTGCCAATCCCAGCACCTCGTTCAGATCCGATGTAACCAGGATAACACCGTTATCTGCCTCACGCATCTTAACCAGACGTCTGCGGATAAACTCCATGGCGCCTACGTCAACACCACGGGTCGGCTGATCCGCAATAATGACCTGAGGAGCTCCGGAAAGTTCTCGCGCGAGAACCACTTTCTGGATATTTCCGCCGGAGAGGCTGTTAATAGCCACATCCTGCGTCTTACAGAGCACCTGATACTGTTCAATCATCTCATAGCCGTACTTCCGTACTGCTTTCTTGTTGATAATGCCATGCTTGAAGAACTGTTTCCAGCGAAGCTTATCGGCAATCATATTTTCTGTCAAAGACAGCTTCGATGCAATTCCCATCGTCATACGGTCTTCCGGAATATGCGCAAGCTTCAGACTGCGGATTTTCTCCACCGAACAGCCCTTGATGTCCTGTCCGTTGATTTCAATCGTTCCACCAGAATACCCACTCATACCGGTCAGTGCTTCCACCAGCTCAGTCTGACCGTTGCCCTCTACACCGGCAATACCCAGAATCTCTCCCTGACGCAGAGTAAACGATATATCATCCACCGCATGTTTGCCGTTCTCATCGACCATCACAAGATTCTTCACACGTACCAACGGTTTCTTCGGCTGACATGGCTTTTTCTCAATATCCAGTACAACATCCCTTCCAACCATAAGTCTGGAGATATCCTGCTCTGATACAGATGCAACATCATGCACACCCATGGTAACGCCCCGCCGGATGATCGTAATCCGGTTACAGATTTGCTTGATCTCATGCAGCTTATGAGAAATGAAAATGATCGTGTAGCCGTTATCCTTTAAGCTCAGCAGCTCTTCAAACAGTTCCTGGGTCTCCTGAGGCGTGAGCACTGCCGTCGGCTCATCCAGAATCAGGATTTTCGCACCTCGGAACAGTGCCTTTAAGATTTCCACTCTCTGCTTCTGTCCAACCGTCAGATTCTCCACACGCTTATCCGGATCCACATAAAGGTTGAACTTTTTGCCCATCTCCTCCACCTGGCTGCGGGCATATCCAAGATCCACCCGAATGCCCTTACGGGGCTCCATACCCAAGATTATATTCTCCGTAACCGTCAGCGAAGGAACCAGCATAAAGTGCTGATGAACCATACCGATTTCCAGTTTAATCGCCATCTGAGGAGATGACATATGTACTTTGTTTCCATTAATATAAATCTCTCCTGATGTTGGCTGTTCTTCGCCAAACAGGATTTTCATCAGCGTAGATTTACCAGCCCCGTTCTCGCCGGACAGTGCATGAATCTCGCCGCGATTTACCGATAATGTCACATCTTTGTTGGCCATGACTCCGTTCGGATAGACCTTCACAATATGAGACATTTTTAACACTTCATCAGCCATTATAAATACCCCATCTGAGCTTATACCGCTCAGTTCATCACTGTTTCATCTCGTCACGCAGAGCTGCCACTTCCTCTGTCGTCATGTCAAATGCAGTACCTACGGTAATCTCACCGTTAATAATCTTCTGCTCTGTTTCATCGATAAATTTCTGAATATCTTCCGGAACATTTGCCATATAGTTGTCATTCTTAGCCAGGCCTACTGCACCGTTGTCCAGACCCAGAATATAGTCCTGATCCAGAGACATGGTTCCCTCGCTCCATTCTTTGATAGAAGTGTAAATAGACTGTCCGACATTCTTTAAACTGGAGGTCAGGATATTCGCAGCCAGTTCCGGATCAGAATCAACCAAGTCACTGTAAAGGTCGTTATCACATGAAATCAAATATTTTCCTGCATTCTGTGCTGCTGTAACAGAACCAAGAATGGACTGAGAAGCCGGTGCATACACGATCTGAGCTCCCTGACTGTACAGCTGATTGGTCATCTCCATACATTTGGAAACATCCTCAAAGGAACCGACATAAGAAGTCGCCACCTTGATCTCCGGATCTACATACTTGACACCTTCCAGATATCCTACCAGGAAATCATTGATATTCGCTGTATCCATAGAACCTACAAATCCCAGAACCTTCTGCGCCGGATCAATCTTTGCATCACCGGACTCCAGCATCTTTGCAGCCAGGACACCGGACAGATAAGCAGCCTGATTGGAATAGTAGTTGACACCCATCATATTGCCGTCCGTTACCACGTCTCTGTCTACGGAACAGTCAAACAGCAGGTAGTTTTTCTCCGGGAATTCTGCCGCAATCTCCTGCGCCAGTTCTTTCACAGTCCAGGTACCGGATACGATCATATCCCAATCCTGCTCTGAAACATCCATATAGTTACTCTCATAGCTGGTCTCGTCTCTGCCCATCTCTATTGTCTTGATTTCAGCGCCCATCTTCTCTTCCAGCATCTTCATACCGCTCTGTGCAGAGTCATTGAATCCCTTATCACCCAGGTTGCCGTTACAGAGGTATACAATTTTTAATTTATCATCTGCATCTGCAGTTTTCTTAGTATCGGCTGTCTTCTCGGTCTCAGTTTTTGCTGCTGCAGTCTCCTCTGCAGAAGAACCGCCACATCCGGATAACATTGTTGCTGCCATTGCAGCTGCCAGCATAAGACTTGTTACATTTTTTTTCATTTTTTCTTCCTCCTAAGTTATAAAAAGATATGATTATCACAAACTATCCACTGACAGTCATATGCTTCATAAAAATCTCTTTTCTCCTATTGCCGTCTCTCCAGTGAAAAACGATACCAGTCACTGTCCATCCAATACTTGTAATATGAAATCGGATGCCCGCCTTCTTCCAGTACTTCATCTGCTACCAGCAAAACGGAACATTTGGGCTTATCCATTTCATCCTCCGCCCACTCTATCGCACTCATGGAAATCCTTGAATTTCTGGAGTTCTCATGAAGGGAATGTAAAACCAAATTCTCAATCGCTGCTTTGTCCTCGATTGTGATTCCCAATTTTTCCAGTTCCTGAATCGGAACAATCGTTACGGAAGACGCCACATGTTCATCCTGAACATAATATTTGCAATCAACTGCCAGTGCATTGAATTTGTCCTGTTCAATCCCAAGAAGGTCACCAATTAGTCTGCCGCCATTCTGAATCGACATGCTGGATTCCACCCGCGTGATTGGCTCCATGCAGCCGATCAGACAAGGATTGGCAATGCCTGTCATACTGTTTCTGTTTCTTTCCATCTGCCCCGTAATGGTTGTCTTCTTTCCCTGCATCTTGTAAATCAGTCCGTCCTCTTCCAGCTTACGTACTGCCATCCGAACAGTACTGCGGCTGACATTCCAGTAAGAGGCTAATACATTCTCTCCCGGCAGCATATCGCCTTCCTTCAGACTTCCATTTTGAATCATTTCGTACACAATATCGTAAATCTGAACATAATAAGGAACATTCTGCTCACTAAGCTGTGGCATGGTCATATAATCATCTCTTTTCTATACATTCCCCTTATCCTTGCGGATAATCAGTCTCATGGCTTCTATTGCAGTACGGATTGCGCGGTCTTCAATATCGATATCCGTCCGTCTTCCTTCCGGTGAATCATTCTTATAGTCTGTTGCGCAGGCCATCACGCAGGCTGTACGAATTCCCAGTGAGGCTCCCACAGAAAACAGGACTGAACATTCCATACTGGTAGACGATGCGCCGCCCTTCTTATATGCGCCCCATTTATACATCAGTTCCGGTCCAACCGGCTTGGTCTCAGGTGCCGTCTGTGTATAAAAAGATGCTTTTGTGATGGTAACGCCGATATTATGCGGATACTTCAGATTGATTGCTGCCTGCTCAATAGCCTTTAACATCTGAAAATCAGGCACTGCCGGAAACTCAACCGGAAGATAATGAAGGCTGACTCCTTCCATCTTCACAGCACCACTGGGTATCACGACATCTCCCACAGACACTTCCGGTGAAGTAGAAGCACAGGTTCCCACACGCATCATGGTTCCGGCCCCGCACTGATGAAGTTCCTCCACAGCAATCGCCGCCGAAGGGCCTCCGATTCCGGTACTGGTTACCGCTACCCTTACTCCTTCCAGCTCCCCAACAAAAGTACGGTACTCACGATTATATGCAATTTCTCTCGGATTTTCAAAATAAGCAGCGATCCTTTCTGTCCGCTCCGGACTTCCGGGCAGAAATACATATCTGCCGATATCATCGGCTTCCAGCGCAATATGCATCATCTTCTTTCCCATGACATTCTCCTTCTTTTCACGATCACTTCCAGTTATATCTTCCCGGCTTCATGTCCTGATAAACAGAGAACAGCCGACGTACTGCTTTGTCAGAATTCACTCCAACACAAACTGCAATTTCATCTCTGTCAAGCGCCGGAACAAAGTCCACATCGTGTTTGAGCATACCCTTGAACTCGTCATTCTCATACTCCACACCTGCACGAATCAACTTATAGATACCCAGAGACGGATCTTCTGCAATCAGCACTGCCAGGGGATCATGAACCACGCAGGAATCAACCATACCCATAGAAACACGGTGGAATTCGAAGTAGAACTTCAACACATCACGGATATAATCTGCAATCGGTCTGCACTCATCACTGCAGTTCTCGCACAGATTCCGGATCTCACGATCTGTAATGAATGTCTTCATGGTCACATCAAGTCCTACCAGAATCATGTTAAAGCCGGCACGCAACACAATATCCGCAGCCCTGGCATCTCCGTAAATATTAGCCTCTGCGTATGGATTAATATTACCCGGCACATCCAGCGCACCGCCCATGGATACAACTTTTTTCACTTTCTTCGGCAGATCTGGATATTTCAGATAAGCCTTTGCCAGATTCGTCATACGGCCGGTTGTGATAATGACCAGTTCGCCGTCCAACTCTTCTGCTTTCCGGATAATGAAATCCTCTGCCTTTTCATCCAGCGGCTTCTGCTCGCTCTCCGGCAAGATCACATTGCCGATTCCATTATCACCGTGAATAAACGCAGGCGCGGAATCAAAAATTCCGTCTAAAGATTCATCCGCCCCCACCACGACCGGGACCTCGTATCCGCAGCCGGACAGCTTGAGCAGGCGGATGGAATTCTCTGCGGACTGCTCAGCATTATTATTGCCAAAACATGTTGTAATTCCTTCTACATGAAAATTCGGTGATTTCAATGCATATAAAATCGCCAAAGAATCATCTATTCCGGTATCTGCATCAATAATAATTCGCCTCATGTGCGTCACTCCTCTTTATCTTGTAATTATATGTTATCACATGGCTGCCAAGTTTGTCAACATGTCCGCCATGTTTTTTTGTATTACTCTAACAAATGTTCTTCTATAAATACATTGTTTTTGAACCTTTTGCCCAATCATTCACAATCAGGCGTGAGGATAAGATCGCCAAAGGACAGGGTGTCGGGCGCAATATCCCCGTGCCGCCTCAGCACAGTGCGCAGACAGGCCAGGAATTCTTCTGTGGCAAACGGCTTTGTCAGATAGTAGTCTGCTCCGGCGTCTAATCCCCTGACCCGGTCAGCAAGTTCCGACCTGGCAGTCAGCATGAGCACCGGCGTCATGTTGCGGGCGCTTCTCAATTTTTTCAGGACTTCGTATCCATCCATTCCGGGAAGCATCACATCCAGGACAATGGCGTCATAAATACTGGTTTTTGCCAGCTCCAGTCCCTCTGCCCCGTCATGGGAGACATCTGTATAATATCCGGCCCCGCCTATCATGTCAGCCAGAGTAAAAGCCAGCCGTTTCTCGTCTTCAATCACTAATATGCGCAACAGCTGTCAAATCTTCTACGGTCGGATGGGATGCCTGTGCTCCAGGATGCATAACAGAAAATGAAGGTGAGGGAATTCATCCCAGGCTCCATGTTATAATAGGCTTATTCCAATTAACGACAGGAGGGTTTCCTGGCGCAGTATGCCACCCCCACCCCCTGCCCTGGAACTCCTTCTCACCTTTAAAGCCCAGCTTCCTGGGATTGGCTCCCGTGGCCAGCACCACGCCCAGCGCCCGGTACTTCCCGGCAGATAAAAATCTGCGGGATAAAAGAAAAATACCGCCCATTTCCCTAATACATCAGATTTCTTCACTTCCCTGAACTCTCCGCCCGTATAGGCCTGTACTGTAAAATCGCTGATTTCTTTTCCTATTAATGACATATTGTTTCCTCCTTATATTTGTGATGGTTAACTGCCGTCTTGCCTTTGTTTCCTTTTCAGGAAACCGCAAAAAACAGCCAGACAAGTTTCCTCATCTGGCTGTTCCCACGCTGCGTTTCTACTCTTCAAACGAATTAATGACTGATAATTCCGGCTTGATATCATACTTTTTCTTAAAGGCAATGGCTCCCACGATTCCAGCCAGGGTACCGCTGATGGCAGCCAGCAGCAGCGCCATAAGTACCTTTAATGGCGGATTGAAGGCAAAGGGCGCCAGCAGTCCGGGTATGGGAGAAGCGGTTCCCGGGGCATTGTTGATAATGCCCAGGAATGCGGCGGCCACTCCCGAAAAGCCTCCCCCGAAAAAGTTGGAACAGTAAATCGGTATGGGATACTTTGTTATGATATGTGCCTGCGTCAACGGCTCCATCATAACAGCTGCCACGTTGCTGTTATCCCCGAAGTGGAGCATTTTAAAGATGACGCCGTTGGTAAAGGAGCCGCCGAAGCAGGCAATGGCTGCAATGCCCATGGGCAGTCCCGTAAGTCCCAGCATGGCGGTAAGGGCCATGGAACTGAGGGGCGACGTACAAATCATCTTGATGACCCCTCCCAGCAGAAGTCCCATAAGGACGGGTGACTGCTCTGTAGCTGCCGTAATCATGCCGCCGATGTGTGCCAGGGCCGCATTCACAGCCGGATCCACCAGGAATGCGATGAATCTGGCAATCGGTGCAATCAGGAGAGCTCCCAGCACGGAATCCAGGCCCTGCGGGAGATGCTTCTCAATAAACGGTGCAATGAAACCAATTGCATATCCTGCGATAAATCCCGGAAGGATGCCGTATCCTCCCAGGGCAACGCCTGCAACTACCGCGAACACGGGATTCACTCCCATGCCTATCGGTACCATGATTGCCGCTGCCACGCCGCCCATGTTGCCCGATATGGTGCCCGTTTCCCCAAGGAATGCCAGGTGAAGCAAATCTCCGGATATGTACCTGTGGACAGCCTCCACAAGGAAAGATGCGACTGCTGCATTGGCCATTCCCGACATGGCCGCTGATCCCTTGGGCGCCTTCATGCTGAAAAGTGAGAAGGCTGCCAGCGTCAATAATAGTAATCCTAACCCCGTAATAATTGTCATAAATCTACGTTCCTCCTGTTTTTTGCTCTCCGTAGATATGCCTTGGCCGCTTTCCACCACAGACCGCCGTTACACAGCTCTTAAGCTAAGGTATATCCTTGGTAGAGTTTTCGCAATGCAGGTAACGAAGAAGTCCCCAAAATTGCAAAAAAAACAGAGACAGACATAAACGTAGCGTAGATGTCTGCCTCTGTCCTTTTACCTGAAAGTTTCCCTGATGCGGTTGCTGCTATACCGCCGGTTGCTTCATCGGTATTCACATTTTAGTGACCTTCTCCAGAGTCCCGTCCGAATTCGATTCTTTTGCCTGAGAGTTTGCGCATCCCCTTCGGCGTTACCTAACGGTAATCTCTCCCGAATTCATCAACCGGTCTGTCATTAACTTTGTTTATATTTTAACATCAAACATAGAAAAAAGCAATAGAATTATGTTCA
>OLSH01001048.1_pt1 | contig 16723 bp, 19 predicted proteins | sample 1643221 | NCBI WGS metagenome assembly OLSH01 (sample SAMEA3136681, study PRJEB25190) | human gut metagenome | biome: human gut; feature: human-associated habitat; material: faeces | place: Austria | collected 2013 | reverse complement strand
GTCTCAGGTCTGCCTGATGGCGTTGTGAATGCGGCTGCTGAAGCCAGGCGTAAAAACCACTGGGATGTACATCCAGCACCCGACAGAGCAGGCGAACAGGCCAGCAACAGGTGTTGATTAGTGGAAGAATCCGGACCGTAGTTCTTTATCCAGGCGTAAAGGCTGTGGGTGGTGATATCGAGACGCGTTGCAACGCTGGCAACAGAATAACCGCGATCAACAACCTGTTTGACTGCTTCAATTTTAAACTCTTCGGGATAACGCTTACCGCTCATGGGCACCTCTCTTTAAGCCATCTTAAATGACTCTGAGGTGTCTGTTAAACCCGTGGCGATTCAAAATACGCTGATCCCGCCACCCGAGTTCTTCCATGAAGCAGATGACCTTCGCCGACGCCGAGTATGCCGGCAAGGGCAAGCAGACCCGCAAGGAACTGTTCCTGATCGAGATGGATCAGGTGGTGCCGTGGAAAGGGCTGATTGCCCTGATCGAACCGCATTATCCGAAAGGCGAAGGTGGTCGCCCGGCGTATCCCTTGATGGCGATGCTGCGTATCCATCTGATGCAGAACTGGTTCGGCTACAGCGATCCGGCCATGGAAGAAGCGCTGTACGAGACGACCATCCTACGTCAGTTCGCCGGGCTGAGCCTGGAGCGTATTCCTGACGAAACCACCATCCTCAACTTCCGTCGTCTGCTGGAGAAACATGAGCTGGCAGCCGGCATCCTCTGCGTGAACAATGGCTACCTGGGGGATCGCGGTCTGTCGCTGCGCCAGGGCACTATCGTCGATGCCACGCTGATCCACGCGCCCAGTTCAACCAAGAACCAGGACGGCAAGCGCGACCCGGAAATGCACCAGACCAAGAAGGGGAACCAGTATTACTTTGGCATGAAGGCGCACATCGGCGTTGATGATGAATCGGGGCTGGTACACAGCGTGGTGGGCACGGCAGCCACCTTGGCGGATGTCACCCAGGTCGACAAACTGCTGCACGGCGACGAGAACGTCGTCTGCGCCGATGACGGCTACACAGGCGTCGAAAAGCGCTCCGAGCATGCCGACCGAGAAGTGATCTGGCAGGTCGCAGCACGCCGCAGCACCTACAAGATGCTCGATAAACGCAGCGCCCTGTACAAAGCCAAGCGCAAGATCGAGAAGGCCAAGGCGCAAGTGCGAGCGAAGGTAGAGCCCCCGTTTCGCGTGATCAAGCGGCAGTTCGGCTACACCAAGGTACGTTTCCGAGGGCTGGTGAAGAACACTGCACAACTGGTGACGCTGTTTGCCCTGTCGAGCCTATGGATGGCCCGCCGACATTTGCTGGCAAGCGCAGGAAAGGTGCGCCTGTAATGCGGAAAATGGCCGTCGCAAGGTGCTCGCGACGGCTGAAAGCACCGAAATGAGCGAGTGATCCGATCGTTTTTGATCGGTTCACCGCTTTCAAAATCAGCAGTGGCTGAAGTCAGCCGGAAATACAGGGCTACTTCAGACCATCCCTAGCTAGGGCTCGTAGTTCGGCGCAAGGCTGAAGTCGCTTGGCTGCTTCGCTGTGCAGATCCATGACCCACTTTCCATCAAACTCCCGGTTGTAGTTCCACAAGCATCTCGCGAGTCTTGCCGGCCCGCTCCACTAACAAGACCACAACATCTCCAACGTTCTTGTCGTCTAGCCGGGCCTGTAATGTGGTGACGTCGTCAACGGCGATACCGTCGATGCTGATAACGCGATCGCCGGGCACGATGCCGCCTGCGGTGACCTCGACGCCGACGAGCCCGGCCCTGTGCGCCGCCGAGCCCGGCGTCACGCGCAATACGAATACGCCCTTACTGCCGGTCAGCGCCTGCAGACGCGTGTTGAGCTGCTCATCCACCTCGATGCCCAGCGCCGGATGGATGTACTTGCCGGTCTTTATGAGTTGCGGCACCACGCGCATGACGGTATCGACCGGCACCGCAAAGCCTATGCCGGCCGAGGCGCCAGACGGACTGTAGATGGCGGTATTGATGCCGATCAGCCGCCCAGCCGAATCGAGCAGCGGGCCACCGGAATTGCCGGGGTTGATGGCGGCGTCGGTCTGGATCAGGTGATCGATGGCCGGGCCGCCCGCTTCTCCCGGCAACGAGCGGTCGAGCGCGGAGACGATACCAGTGGTGAGCGTCCAGTCCAGGCCGAAGGGGTTGCCGATAGCAAACACCTTCTGACCCACCTTGAGGTCGGCACTGGTGCCGACCGGCACGGCCGGCGGGCGCTTGAAACCGACGCCGATCTTGAGCACGGCGATGTCGTGCGCGGGGCTCGTCCCCACCAGCGCGGCCTGGTAGTCGCGGCCGTCGGCCAGTTTGACGGTGGCTTCGGACGCGCCCTGGATGACGTGGAAGTTGGTGACGACGTGGCCGGCGTCGTCCCAGATGAAGCCCGAGCCAGTGCCGCGCGGCACGGAGAACACGTTGCGCGTCCAGACATCGCGTACTAATTGCGCGGTGGTGATGTAGACCACCGAGGCGCGCGATTTTTCGAACAGTTCGATGGTGGTTTTCTCGTCCGCCGCCAGATCGCCACGCGCCATCACGGTGCGTTCTGCTGCCTCGCGCGGACTGAACCAGGCCTCGATGGCGGGCAGAAACTGCCACAGCAGCATGAGCGCGGCAATACAGGCGGTGATGAAGAGCCAGCGCCGGACGAAGCGGTCCGGCGCGGGGCGTTGGTACGGGTCGAGATAGGCCATGAGACGTCTCCTGTTGATGGGCAATCAGCGCCACAGCCCGCTCGGGCGCCAGCGCGGTGGGCGCGTCGCTAAAGCGGATTCCGGCAAAAAATGGGGCGCGCGGAGTGGCAACGCTGATGCTGGCCCAGGCGCCAACGTCAGCAGGCGTGCGATGCGCTCTTGCGTTGCCGGACGCGTGCGCAAGCAGGAGGGCTCGGGATTGCCCCATCCCGGCCATAGCCAGGCACGCCAGGAGCGGCTGACCCGCTCGATTTTCGCCAGCGCGGACGCCAGCCCCTGCGGGTCGCCAGTCAGTTCCGCCGCAAGGCGGTCAGCGTCGAACTCACGCACGCGAGACAAGCCGAGCTGTGCGAGCAGGGCCAGTTGGGGCGATGCGGCCAATAACAATAGACCAGGCCAATAGACCTCCGCCGCGCCAACCAGCAGCGCGGGCAGGCTGAGCAGGATCGCGATCTGTCCCATAAGGGCCAGTAGGCACGTGAGGCGACTGACGGAATCCGCCAGCCCCATGACACGCAGATCCTCATTAGCGATGTGCGCGACCTCGTGCGCGAACACACCCGCCAGCTCGCGTGGGCTCAGGCTGCGCAGCAGGCCATCGGTGAGGGCGATCGATGCCTCCTGCTTCGATCCGGTGGCGAAGGCGTTGACGACGGCACTGGGCACATAGTGCGGCACCGGCGTGGCGGGCAAACCGGCACGGGCGGGCAGCTCGCGCAACAGGGCCCACATCTCGTGGGCTTGTTGCGGGTGCAAGGCCCGTACGCGGTACAGGCGCAAGCTCAGCGCCGACGCGGCTACCGGTTCCAGCAGCAACGCACCTGCAACGGCAAACAGCGCGAGCCACAGGCAGCCTTCCCCAAATGGCAGTCTCCCTGCTGCGGCTGCGATCCCGACCAGGGTCAGGACCAACAGCCCGGTCTGCAGGCGGTTGAGCCAGCGGTGTTGCAAGAGCGCAGTGCGCGGATCACTCGGATGATGACGGGTCATGCTCAGAGGTCTCGGCGGCGCGGTCGCCGCGCTTGCGCAGCAGCCAGTAGGTCGCACCCAGAGCCAGCGTGGCGCCTGCCAGCGCGGCTATCTTTGCGGGGCTCGCGTCGGAGTCGAGGATCACGAACTTGCGGGAGAGTGCGATCACCGCGATCAGGACCACCGTCTTAACCTGGATGATGCTGTCCCGACGCAGCGCCACGCGCACGATGGAATGCTTGAACTCCATCGCGATCAAGAGCGTCATGATCATGCCGAACACGCTCTGGAATACCTTGTGGTCCAGGGGATTGAAGGCATCGAGAACCAGCAGCGTGAAGACGATGGAGATGAGCTGGAACAGCGACACCATGATGATGACGGCGATCACCGCCGACAGCACGAGCGCGACGACCTGCTCGAAGCGCTCGTAAAAACTCATGATGGCCAATTGGTCACGCAAGACCTGAAATGGGTTAAGGCGTTTTGATTTCATGACTATGAACTCCCTGGAAAACGGCTGCTGTCGAGACGGCGGCGCATTGCGCTGATGTGTCCTTCAATCAACTCGGTCGACATGCCAAGCGTCGACATCACCTGTTCCGCCAGCCCAATAGCTGCGGCAAAGGATTGCTGATACACGCGCACGTTAGGCATGGCGCGAAATGCATCGGCCGCGGTCGTACTTCTGCATGACACCCACAAGGTTAGCGCCGGACGGCGCTCGGCAATCGCCTGGGCGATGCGCAACGCTTGCTGGGCATGGGCGAACGTTAGCACCACCAAGTGCGCATGCGTCAAGCCGGCAGCCAGCAAGGTATCGGGCCGACTGGCATCGCCATGGAACACCGGCGCGCCGGCGGCACGCGCGGCCTCTACCTTCTGCGCGTCCGCCTCCAGCAGCAGATGCGCCACGCCGGCGTGGCGAAGAATCTCGCTGACTGTCAGGCCAAGCTCGCCCGCGCCGCAAACGATGACATGGTCTCGATATCGCGTCGTCTGCGCGGCGATCTCGACTTCTTCAGCCTGGGGTGGCTGAATGACGCCGCCGGTGCGGCTCAAGAACCGGGCAAGTACATCGTGATGGCGGATCAGTAGCGGTGCCAGGGCCATGCTGAGCACCAGCGCGACCAGCATGGGTTGGACGACGGTCGCGGGGATCAGATGCTGCTGCAAGACCGTGCCCAACAACAGCAGGGCGAACTCGCCGCCGTGCCCCAACGCTATGCCCGTGCGCCAGGCATCGAGGGCGGACAGGCGCGTCGCCCGCAAGGCCAGCGTATTGAGCAGGATCTTGACCGGTACCAGCACCACCAGCCACGCCAGCACCGCCAGCGGTGCCGAAAGAATCTGTGCTGCGTCCAGTTGCAGGCCGATGGTCACGAAGAACACGCCCGACAACACATCGCGAAACGGCCTGAGGTGGCTTTCCATGTGGTGCCGGAAGTCGCTCTCGCCCAGCACCATCCCGGCGAGGAAGGCCCCCAGGGCGGCGGATACGCCGACCGCGTGCGCAGCAGCGGCGGCAGCCACCACCACGCACAAGGAGACGAGCACGAACGATTCCTCGTGGCCCCGCCGCGCCACCCAGCCCAGCAGGCCATGCAACAGACGGCGCGAGACGAGGGCCGCTGCCGCGAACAGCAGCAGCACACCGAATACTTCGAGCAGCACATGCTCGATCTTCGGCGACTCGCCGCGCGCCCAGATCGCCAGCAAGGCCAGCAGGGGCACGCTGGCCAGGTCCTGAAAGACCAGCACGGCGATGGCACTGCGTCCGTGGCGGGGGGTGAGCTCGCCTTGGTCGGCCAGTTGTCGGCTGACCAGCGCCGTGGACGACATGGCCGCCGCAGTGCCGAGCAGCGCGGCGCTCTGGCCGGGCTGCCCCAGCCACATCAATAGCAGGATCAGCGGCGGGGCCACGGCGATCATCTGCAGAGCGCCCGCCATCAGCACCGTCCTGCGGGCGAGCCAGAAGTCTCCGAGGGAGAATTCCAGTCCGACCATGAACAACAGCAGCGCCACGCCCAGCTCGGACAGAAAGCTCAGCGTCTCCCCCGGCGCGATCACGCCGATGACTGAGGGGCCCAGTACAACGCCGACAGAGAGATACCCCAGCAAGGCGGGCACTCTGAACGCCGCCGTGGCCATCGCCGCCAGGCTGCAAGCCGCCAGCAGGATTAGCGTAGTGCCGAGCAAGCCCTGCATCGGTCAGCGCCCCACTTGCGTCGACGTCCAGCGCACGATGTCCTGCGCGCCCATCGCGCCGGCCTGACGGGCGATCTCCCGCCCACCCTGGAACAGGGCGAGCGTCGGGATGCTGCGGATACCGAACTGCGCGGCCAGGTGGGGCTCAGCCTCGGTATTCACCTTCGCCAGCCGGATCCTCGGTTCGAGCTGGTGCGCCGCTTGCTGGAACTGTGGCGCCATCATCTTGCACGGCCCGCACCATGGCGCCCAGAAATCGACCAGCAGCGGCAGATCGCTGCGCTCCACGTGGCGCGAGAACGTCGCCGTGGTCAACTCGATGGGCTCGCCCGTAAACAAGGGCTGCTGGCAGCGGCCACAGTTGGGATGTTCCGATAGCTTCGCAGTCGGTACGCGGTTGATGGACTGGCAATGCGGGCAGACGAGGTGAAGATCATTCTTCATGGTTCGCCTCCTTGGACCACAGTGAGGCTGCCTCGCTTCGGGTCACAGACAATGCCGACCAATCAACGCCTTGGAGCCAATCGTTCCCGTTTTTGCTTACTCCGGCCTCTTCCAGATGAGCAGCGATGAATGCTTCGGCCTGCATGAGCCACCTTCGGACAGCATCTTCCTTACTAGGGATCAGCAGGATTTCAGAGACGCTGCTGGCATTCAGCCCGTCCACACGGATAAGCAGAAAAATGCGCCGCCACAAACGCGGCATGTCCTTCAGCAGGTCAAATGCAAAAGCGAACTCGCTCGACCGATCAATCAGCTCCTCCTGTTCCGCGATCGTTGCGACATCGGGATGCTGACTGCCAGCGAAAATATCGGCCAGCTTGAGTGTGTCATCGTGCTGATAAAATTCGAAGATTTCCTCTTCCACCATGGCCTCGGCCACGTCTTGGGCATCCGGTTCGACCGGCGCGTCCAGAGAAACGAATTCGCCAAATTGCCGGCTGCTTGCCACTTCGTTATCCAGGACGGCGAACAGATGCTTCAAAAGACCGGTGTAAGCCTCTTTTTCCCCCGGCACGGATTGCCATTCCACCTTAGCTCGGACAATCGCTTCATCCACCACGTCGCGCAGCGTCGGATAATCGCGCGGTAAATCGCCGACGGCCCGCAGATAAGCCAGCTCACGCCTTGCGACAGCCTCAAGTTTCGACAGTAGAGGCATTCGGGTCACCTCGGCCTCATGGTCGGCTGATGCGGGTTTTGCGGCAATCCGCACCTTGAGCTCGCGCAAGCGCTCGCGTCGTGCTTTGCGCTTGATTTGATCCTGAGCATGCAGTCGGTCAAAATGCTTCTTGGCCTGACGGAACAACGACTGTGCGAGCATCTGCGCGAGGGGCGTCAGCTCGTCATGTGATGCAGTAACGCTGACAATCTTTTTGCCGGGCAGGTGCATATAGCCACTGGCCAGAAATTGCCGCTTGATCTTGTCGCGATCAAGGACGATTTGAAGTCGCGCTGAATCTTTAGTGTGTTTGTCGAGCAATGGCTTGAGGGCGTGCTCGATCACATTTCCCAAAGCTCTCTGCCAAGGTTCATGAAACTCTTTGTCGATAGCTCGATAGCTATATTGTATCTGCATGTATGACTCCTTCGATGTCATTTCTATGGAGGCATGAATCGAGGATGCTCATATCCATAGATTTTGGTTTGGCACGCTCTTACCCCAGGCGCGTTTTGCGAAGACTCCAACTCAAAAACAAAAGCGTGACGCCATAGACTGCCGCATGGAAACCCAACAGCCAGCCTGCGGCCACGAATGACTCGACCGGACGGGTAAAAAATATCCACAAGACGATAGCACCAAGGATAATCGAGAGCAGTCCACTGAGGGCAAGCCAGATTTCACCCTTGATTTCCCGACGCAGCCGAACGGCGGCGGATATCTCCAGCACACCGGTGAAAATCGCCCAGAAGCCCACGCTAGCCCATAAAAAAGAAGCCAAGACTATCGTGGCGACCCAAGGAGCAACCAGGACGACGACGCCCGTAAGTATGCCGACAATGCCGCTGAACAGCAGCCAGCCCCAGCGCTCTTTTTTCTGGATATGGCGCACCGCTGCAAACAAGTTGAACGCGCCATTGACCAAGGAAAATGCGCCGAACATGATGGTCATGGCCAACAGAGCCGATTGTGGCATCCAGAACGCGAGGGCTGCAAAAATCAATGCCAAGACACCGCGCAGCACAAAAAGCCACCAATTTTGGCTCAGCGAACACAGTGCTTTGGTGGGGTCATCCGCATTGGAATTGGCGATGGTGTCTGTGTTCATGCAATATCTCCTAAAGATCTATACAAAATAAAAAATCAAACACTCATGGGACAAGAGAGGGGGCGCTATGCGCCCCCTCTCCAGCGGTTTCAGAACAACCTGGACAGTTTTGCCTTGACTTCATCGAGCCAGCCTTTTCCGCAGCCTCCCCCTCCCGTCTTTTCCTTGATTTTCTTGAGTTCAGCGTACAGGGGCTCAAAGTCCTTCCTTTTTCCATAGCCCAGCAGTTCTGCCATTTCCAACTGCTGCCGGGCTTCGTTCAACAATGTCTCCAGGCGCTCATTGGATGCTTCGCTGCGCTGACCATCTTCTACCAGGGGCTCGGCGCGCTTCAGGAGCAGCTTCGCACGCAGGACGGGCAGCGGAAGCACGCTGCGCTCCTCGACCAGCGTGCTGAGCGCTGACTGCAGCGCGGCTTTGGCTTCTTCGATCTTGCCCTGATCGATCAGCGGCACGACTGCCTTCACGGCTGCGGGATAGGACGCCAAAGGGATGCTGGTGACCGTGATCACGATTTCACTGGCCAGCAAAGCCAGCACGTGGCGAGCCTGTTGCACCTCGCCATGTTTGAGGGCATCCAGCGCCTCGTCGGTCATCGCCTCAATGGTTTCCGTGTTGGCGAACAAGTCGTGCACGATGGTGCGCACATCAACGCCGGCCAGGGCGAGCGTGGGTTCGCGCGCGACGATCAGCTCCAGCTTTCCCGTCACTTCGGCCAGCGTTGCCAATGCGCGTGCAGTGTCCTTGCCGTCAAGTGCGGCCAGCGCTGATTTGGTCAGCGACAAGGCCGAGACTGCCTCATCGAGGACTTGTTTACGTTTGTCTGCCGCCTGCGAGTCCGTTTCTTTCTGAACCTCAGGCTGTACCTCCGTGACGACGTCAGGCTTGGACTCTGGACTGACAGGAAGGCTGCTTACCGCGGCCTGTTCGTTTTTTCCTTCGTTCGTCGCATTGGGATTCGGTGTTTGCTCATTCATGGTGATATGCCTCGTATGAGATAGTGAAAATAGGCGAATCTATTGGGGCTGAATGCGAACATCGCGAGACTGACCGACAGAGCAGTCAGCCCCTTCATCACCTCAAAACAGCTTTTGGATGCGCGTCTTCAACTCGTCGAACCATCCCTTGCCGCTTTTGCCACCAGCCGACTTTTGCTCAATGGACTTCACCTGATCGAAGATGGGTTTGAAGTCCGCCTTCTTGCCATAACCCAGGATCTGCGCCATCTCGATCTCCGTGCGCACGGACGACAGCAAGGTGCTGAGCTCCTCGTTCTGCCTGGCATCGCGCCTGTCGGTCTCGGCCAGCTTTTCAGCTTTTGCCATCGCGGCTTCGGCCCGTAGCACGGGCAGAGGAAAGGCGACCGAGGTCACCACCAGCGTGTTCAGTGCTCGGGCGAGTTCCGCTTTGGCGTTGTCGATCTTGCCGCTGTCGATGAGCCGTGCGGCCGACTTGATCGCTGCCGGGTACGTTGCCATCGGAAGGTTGTCGGTTTGGATTACGATTTCGCTGGCCAGATTGGCAACGATGGGCCGGGCCTTTTGCACCTCGCCATCACCCAACAACTCCCGAGACAACTTGACCGCTTTCTTTACCGATTCCACGTTGGCGTGGATATCGTGGGTGATGACGCGTACATCGACCGGCGCCAAAGCAAGTTTGGCGTCGCGTGCCAATACCAGTTCCAGCTTTCCGCTGGCCAGTTCCAGCGCAGCAAGCGCCTCCTTGGTCTTGTTTGCATCAAGGAGGGTCAAAGCCTCCTGGGTCTTGGTGAGCGCCGTGATGGCGTCTTGAGTGAGCTCGGCACGCTTTTTATCGGCTTCCCGGGCGGCCTTGTCATCTACCTGTGGCTGTGCCGCCTTGGATGCGGCAGAGGGTGCTGCAGCACCTGGGCTAGAACCTGCCGCCGATTGGGCCAGAGCCGGTCCGCTCAGTCCGACGACGACCGCCAGGGCAAGTGCGGAGAAGGTGTATTGTGGCTGTTTGATATTCATGATCTTGGGCTCTTGATTGAAGTTAGTTGACTGAGATTTCAATCTGTTTCGGTTTGGCTTGCTCGGCCTTGACAAGCCGCACTTCCAGCACGCCGTCTTTCATGGAAGTCGTCACCTTGGTCGGATCAACGTTGTCAGGCAAGACAAAGCTGCGCACAAAGCGGCCATAGGCACGTTCTATGCGGTGGAACTTCTTGCCCTGCTCCTCTTTTTCCAGTTTGCGCTCGCCGCTGATGGTGAGCACACCGTTTTCCGCGCTGACGCGCACGGCATCCCTGGGGACCTCCGGCAGATCCAGCTTGAGGAGGAATGCGTTCTCATCCTCGCTGATGTCCGCCATTAGAGCCCAGTCCGCCGTGGTCTTGGCTTCGTTGCCGGTACGGGCGCCCTGTCGCTGGGGTATTCGTACGAACATCGTCGCCAGGCGGTTTTGCAATTCATCCAGTTCCCGGAAGGGGTCCCACGGAGTCAATGCAGACATATCGGTTCTCCTTGAACAATGCCGACGAATTGGATGACGCACTGAACAGAGCCGTCGGTTTACTCTGAATGGCACCTACTACTGTTTTCAGTTCCGAACAAGTCCTTGAGTCAATTGACGGATATCGCTTTCGTCGAGCGTTTCCCGCGCCAGCAGCTCGCGCGCACAGCGCTCCAGCACCGCGCGGTTGATGTCGAGAATCCGGTAGGCGCGCTCGAACACGCCCATCACGATGTCGCGGATAGCCTGATCGATGCGCGCCTGGATCGATTCGGCCACCCGGCAACAGCCTTGGCCAGCAATGTCTTGCCGGTGCCCGGTGGGCCGACCAGCAACACGCCCTTGGGAATGCGCGCCCCGAGACGGCCATAGTCCTGCGGATTCTTCAGGAAATCGACGATCGCGACCAGCTCCGCCTTGGCCTCATCCCCCCCCCCCCCGCCACATCGGCGAACGTCACACCGGTGTTCTTTTCCACGAACACCTTGGCGCGGCTCTTACCGATGTTGAGAAACCCGCCCATGCCCTGCTTCTCGGCGAAGCGGCGGAACAGGAAGAACCAGACGCCAAAGAAGGATACCGCTGGCAGGATCCACGACAGCACATCGCTCAGCCAGGTGCTCTCCAACACGCAGGCATAGGGTACGTCGTACTTCGACAGGCGATCGGCAAGATCGGGTTCGACCCTCGTTGCCACGATCGTCGTCTTGCCCCGGCTGTCCGGCGACTTCAGGCGCCCGGTCACCGTACGATCCGACACCAGCACTTCGGCCACGCGCCCCTCGTCCAGCGCCTTCTCGAACTCGCTGTAGGGCACCGGCTCGACGGTTTTCGCCGTCTGCCAGTAGCTCTGCAAACTCAGCAACAGCAGGAGGGCAACGATCCAGTAGCCGGTATTCCATTGATTCTTTTTTTCCATGGACCGTGTTCCTCGAAAGTCGAGTTGCCAGAGGATCAGGTGAACAGACGGGCCGCACCGTCACGCAAACGGATGGCCAGCGAGCGGGAGGGCAGTGCCGCCGCTGATGAGCAGCCCCCACGGCGTGGCCGACCGCGGATCACGCTTGTAGACGACCGCGTGACCCGCGGCCACAACCGCCACCGCGATCGATGCCAGGGAGGCTGCCCATGCCAGGCCGATGGGGTCGGACACGGCAGCCTCGCCCGCCATCAAGATGCGTCGCTCGCCGACTTCTTCTTGCTCGAGTCTTTGCCAGCGTCGCCGTGCGGCGTCTCGGTCGCCTTCGCGACATCCGGCTGCTCCGGCTCGGCCGGGGTCTGCGGTGGCTCTTTGCGTTCGAACACCACGCGTTCGGCCTTGTCGTCCCAGCGTACGCTGGCGTGATCGCCCTTGCCGATGCCGCCACCGAGCATCTCGCGCGCCAGCGCAGTTTCCAGCTCGCTGCGGATCAGGCGCTTGAGTTCACGCGCACCGAACTCGGGCTTGTAGCCTTCTTCCGCGAAATGGTCGATCAGCGTCTGATCGAAAGTGAGCGTCACGCCCTGACTGGCGGCGCTGCGCGCCACGCGATCGAGCTGCAGGCCGACGATGTGGCGGATCTCCTCCTTGCCCAGCGCATGGAAGACGATGATCTCGTCGATGCGGTTGAGGAACTCGGGCCGGAAGTGGCCGCGCAGCACGTCCATGACCTCGGCCTTGGTCTTTTCGTACTCCTCGCCAGCCGCCTCACGCGCCTTCAGCCGTCGCTGGATGATGTCCGAACCCAGGTTGGACGTGGCGATGATGATGGTGTTGGTGAAATCCACCACCCGGCCCTTGCCGTCGGTGAGGCGACCGTCGTCGAACACTTGCAGCAGGATGTTGTAGACGTCAGGGTGTGCCTTCTCGATCTCGTCGAGCAGCAGCACGCTGTAGGGCTTGCGCCGCACCTTCTCGGTGAGCTGACCGCCTTCGTCGTAACCGACATAGCCCGGAGGCGCGCCCACCAGCCGCGCCACGGTATGGCGTTCGCCATATTCCGACATGTCGATGCGCAACAGGGCGTGCTCATCGCCGTAGATCGATTCGGCCAATGCCTTGGCGAGCTCGGTCTTGCCCACCCCGGTCGGGCCCAGAAACAGGAAGGTAGCCACCGGTTTACTGCCTTCGCGCAGGCCGGCGCGGGATAGCCGCACGGCATCGGCCACGGCACGGACCGCCTCGTCTTGTCCCACCAGGCGCTCGTGCAGCCGTTGTTCCAGGTGCAGCAGCTTTTCGCGCTCTTCCACCGTCAACTCGTTGACCGGGATGCCGGTCAGGCGCGAGACAACCTGCGCCACGTGTTCCGCCTTGACCTCGGCACTGCCGGAGGCCCGCTCCCGCTCCCAGTCCTCGACGAGCTTCTTGAGCTCGGCCTCCTTGGCTTCGATGCGCTTGCCGAGCTCGGCGGCCTGGTCGTACTGCTTGCGCGCGGCCACGTAATCCTGTTCACGCCGTAGCTGGTGCAGTTCGGACTCCAGCTCCTGCACGGCCACCGGCCGGGCCGTGGCCGACAGCTTCACGCGCGCGGCCGCCTGGTCGAGCAGGTCGATCGCCTTGTCCGGCAGGAAGCGCGCCGTGATGTAGCGGTCGGACAACTCGGCCGCCGCGATGATCGCGTCTTCGGAGATGCTGACCTTGTGGTGCGCCTCGAAGGTGTCGCGCAGGCCGCGCAGAATCATGATGGTCTGGGCCACCGTCGGCTCGGGCACCGTCACCGGCTGGAAGCGCCGCTCCAGTGCGGCATCCTTCTCGATGTATTTCTGGTACTCGTTCAGCGTCGTGGCGCCGATCAGGTTGAGTTCACCGCGCGCCATCATCGGTTTGAACACGTTGGCCACGTCCAGCCCGCCTTCGCCACCGCCCTGGCCGGCACCGACGATGGTGTGCACCTCGTCGATGAACAAAATCAGCTCGCCCTGGTGCTCGGTCACCTCCTTCAGCACCTTCTGCACGCGCTCCTCGAACTCGCCGCGATATTTGGCGCCGGCCACCATGGCGTTGATGTTGAGTTCCACCAGGCGCTTGTCGCGCAAGGTCTCGGGCACTTCACCCGCCACCATGCGCTGCGCCAGCCCTTCGACGATGGCGGTCTTGCCCACACCCGGCTCGCCGATCAGCACCGGGTTGTTCTTCTTGCGCCGGGCCAGCACCTCGATGGTGGTTTCGATCTCCTGCGCGCGGCCGATCACCGGGTCGAGCTTGCCGTCGCGCGCCATCTTGGTCAGGTCGCGCGAGTACTTGTCGAGTTCTGGCGTGTTGGTCGGCGTCTCAGCGCGGCCATCCTCGGCGCCCTTGCCGACCACCTTGCTGACCTGTTGGCGCAGCGCCTGCGGCGTCAGGCCGTAGCGGCGCAGCAGGTTGGCGGCCAGCCCTTCGCCTTCCTCGGCCAGACCGATCAGGAAATGCTCTGGACCGACATAAGAATGGCCGAGTTCATTGGAGGCCACGAAGGCGCGGCTGAGCGCATCCTTCACGCGCGGCGACACGCCGATCTCGCCCTCGAAGGGCTTGTCCCCGCGCTTGGCCTCAGACTCGATCTGCCGCTTGAGGTCATCGACCTTGATCTTGAACTGACCCAGGATGGTCTTGACCACGTCGCTGTCGGCCAGCGCCAGCAGCAGATGTTCGGTATCCACCTCGGAGCGGCCAAATTCGGCAGCGTGTTTGGCGGCCTCCTGCAGCAAGGCTTCCGACTGTTCGCTGATGCGGCTGGCCAACCCACTGCCGCGACGGCGCGGCGCACCCGAACCTGCGGTGGCGGGCTCGCCAAACGAGGCATCGACCACGTCATCGGTATCGGCGGCAACTGGCGTCGCGTCTTCGCCGATGCGGAAGAAGTCACTGCCGAGGAAGTCCTCGAACAGGCCGCTGCGCGAGCCGAACAAGGCTTCCAGCGGCGAAACGGTGCGCTTTTGCTGGCGCACTAATTGCCGGTAATGGTCGTCGCACAACAGCATGGTGCTGTTACGACCGTTGAGATTGGCTTCCACCCGCACGGTGGCGGGTTGGCCGCAGACCTGGCATTGTTTTCTGGCCATGCTGATGCTCCTGAGAAGGTTGACAAGGTTGAGGCGACGAGGCATCGCGAGCCGCGACTCCTCGTCTCGTGCCGGGTTTTTCTTGTGACGAACGAGCCGGCGACGTCAGCCGTTGATCGGGATCGAGCGTCCCTGCTTCGGCGCGCTGACCTCGCGCTTGTCGATCGTGACCGTGAGCACCCCGTTCTTGAACGATGCCTTGATCGAATCCTGGTTGGCGTCGTCAGGCAGGTTCAAGGCACGCTGAAAGCTGCCGTAGGAGCGCTCCACACGGTGGAAGCCACCTTCCTTCTTCTCCTGTTCCTGGCGCTTCTCGCCACGCACCATCAGCACGTCGTTGTCGAGAGTTATCTGGATGTCCTTCTCCTCGACACCGGGCACTTCCAGGGTAATCTTGTACTGCTTGTCGGTTTCCTGGATGTCCAGGGCCGGCTTCAGCATGCCCGACCAATCGGATGGCCACTGCGGCATGTTCAACGCCGGAAAACCGAAGCCCCGGAATGCGTCATCGAACAGCCGGTCGATTTCCCGATGCAGTTGCAGGATCGGGCTGACTGGCCCGCTCGCCGCTGGCAGGTCATTGCGCTGCACCGGCAGGGAAGAGACGGTCTGCTGCTCTTGCTGCTCGTTCTTGAACCAGTTCCAGGGAGCCAACTTCTTGAAATCGATGTCCATGTCATACCTCCAGAAAAATTGGAAAACGAGTTACTCAAGCCCTTTGCCTGCTGTGACGGGCAGTGCGCCCAGGCGACACGGGCTGCTCGGATGACTTCTGCTGTTCACGCTTGCGCATCACCTCCTTCTTTGCTCCGGCTCGGGTCTGATCATTGATGCACTGATCGATTTCACTTTGACGAAGCCGCCACGTCCCGCCCACCTTGAAAGCCGGAATTTCCCCGTGTGCGGCGAGCCGATAAAGCGTCCGCTTGCCGACTTTCAAGTACGCAGCCAATTCATCGAGCGTGAAAATCACCTGTAGGTGCGCTTTCATCTCACCCTCTCCAATCGCGTCGCTTTGCGGTTCCGGCCAAGGAAATCCTTGCAATACTTTGTAATATTAGACCTACTATGAATAACTTCAAGAATCAATGTGCAGCGTTCTCCCGCCCCATTGATGCAGGTCAACTGCTCAGGCAAGGCGCAGCGGGGCGGTCTGATCAGGCAATGGACAGCGCCTGGCTCGTCAGCCTGCGTGTACCACAGGCGCCTCGATCAAACACCGATCCTCACGTTGTAGCCGAGTGCCCGCAGCCCCTTGCTCGTCTGCATGTTCCTTGGCGGAAACTCGTCTGGGCGCGCCCAGACGACGATTTCCCCGAGGCTGCTCAGGCTAACGTGCGGAATTGCCCAGTCGTCGCTGCGGATCGCGTTCCAGAGTCGGGCCGAAACACTTCCGTTGCCCCAGACAACGTAGTTCAACAGTATCCGTCCGGCCAACACACCTTCCCGACACCGCCGCCGAAGGCCATGGCCCATCAAGCGGATTTTCCATGCGCCCTCAGCGCCGTACCTACAGCAAATCTTTCAAGGCTCAGGTCATTCAGGAGTGTTCTGAACCCGGTGCCTCCATCGCAAACATCGCCTTGGGCTACAGCCTCAATGCCAACCTCGACCACAAATGGATTCGGCTGCCTACCCAGAAAACCACGGCTATCCAGCCAGCGTTCATCCCGTTGCCTTCTCAAATGCTCGGCGTGGGTTCGCATACTCAAGCGCGCTGCTGCGATCATGAGTTTGATCCAGTCGGCCCGTAATAATGGGCACGATCCGTATGCCTATCTCAAGGATGTGCTGACACGGTTGCCGTCCCTGTAACAGCCTGAAGTTGACCTGGGTAATCAAATACCGGTGTAGTGATTAGGAAACAGGGCTCGGATAACATCATGGCGCAGGTCACCCTGATCTTGACCCTCCATCTCCGAACAGCTTTTGTATCTTAAGTTAACGATGTCCGCTGCCGGTATTCCCTCGGGGAGTGATATCCCAGCGCGCTGTGCGGGTGGCTTCCATTTCCATCAGATGTCCTTCCTGCTCCGCTACTGAAGGCGTGGTGC
>OLSH01001036.1_pt1 | contig 16916 bp, 14 predicted proteins | sample 1643221 | NCBI WGS metagenome assembly OLSH01 (sample SAMEA3136681, study PRJEB25190) | human gut metagenome | biome: human gut; feature: human-associated habitat; material: faeces | place: Austria | collected 2013 | reverse complement strand
ACCTGATTTGGATAATGCCAACGTAGGGAACATAGAGGATTAATAGCCGAGTTCCTGTGAGCTCGGCTTTTTCTATGACTTCCTGGCAAGGAGGACGTATGAAAGATACACACATCACACAACCACAGTTCGCCATGATATGGTTTGGTGCCGCCCTATCTATAGCGGAGATCATGACCGGTACCTATCTAGCACCCTTAGGCCTCACTCAAGGACTATATGCCATCATCTTAGGCCATATCATCGGCGGTATTCTGCTCTTTGGAGCAGGACTTATCGGTGGCCGCTTGCGGCAAGGCAGTATGAACACGACAGCCTTTAGCTTTGGCCCACTAGGGGCAAAGGGCTTTGCCTTTTTAAATATGATCCAACTCATCGGTTGGACTAGTATCATGATTTACGATGCCATGCTTGCCTTACAAGAACTGGCGCCTCTATCTCCTATGATTTGGACTATTGCTATTGGGGCGCTCGTCATTTTATGGCTCTTCATCGGTCTTCACAATACAGGCTATATTCAAGCCATCGTATCTGTTTTATTACTAGGCCTCACACTCTACATGGGCATTCACATGATTTCTCAATGGCCTAGTGAGAGTAGCTTCATGACTAATGGCAATATGAGCTTTATAGCAGCCCTCGAGTTATCAATCGCTATGCCACTGTCTTGGCTACCGCTCATCAGTGATTATACTCGTGAAAGTAAAAATCCTTTCTCCTCATCACTAACAAGTGCTGCCATCTACACGGTAACGAGCGTTGCCATGTACACATTGGGGCTTAGCGCAGCTATCTTCGGCGGTGGGGACTCTATCATTACTATTATGATGAACGCAGGCCTCGGTCTTGCAGGACTCATCGTCATTATCTTCTCAACAGTAACTACGACCTTCATGGACGCTTATTCAGCTGGTGTGTCTAGTACGACCATCTATAAAGGTGCATCTAGTAAAGGCGTAGCTGTTATCGTAACCATTGTCGGCACCATTGCAGCCATCCTATATCCGATGGACGATATTACAGACTTTCTATACCTCATCGGCTCTGTATTTGCGCCAATGATTGCCATCTTGTTGGCAGACTATTTTGTCAATCGCCAACAAGTACAAACAGTCTCAGCTTATATGCTAAGAAGTCTGATCTGGGCTGTATCCGTTGGCTTATATCACTATATGTTACATAGTGAAAGTACAATAGGCGCTACGCTTCCATCCTTTGTTATGGCATTCATCGTAACTGCTATCGTTGGATGCATCAGCAAAACAGCACATTCAACTATAGAACACAAGCTATAACCAAAAGAACCTCCTTCATAAGTAATGAATTATGAAGGAGGTTCTTTTATGTTAACTAAAACTCGAGCATATTACAAGAAAGGTTAATATCTATATCCCTAAAGTATAACTCCTAAAAATGAACCATGATTATTTAGAAATCACAATGAGCCCATCTTCACAGGTCCAGTGCCGATTTCCAACCAGTTCGGATTCGCTTTCATCATGGGTAACCCATACACATGGCACATCCCATTCGCGGATAATGGAAACAAGATCCTCTCGAACCTGCTTACGTAAATTCCAGTCTAGTGCAGATAATGGTTCATCAAGAAGCAAGATGGTTGGTTTAGAGTAAAGAGCACGACCTAATGCAACGCGTTGTTGCTCACCACCAGACAAGCTACCTGCTTTCGTTTTACGATATTTCTCAAGGCCTAAACGTTTTAATAAGCTATCACACATCTCTGGAGTGCCTCGTTTACTATAAGTAATATTATGTTCCACCGATAAATGTGGAAATACGATATTACCTTGTGGCATATAGCCAACCTGACGTTCTTGAGCAGGTACCCAGATTTTTTTGTCCCGATCAACCCAGATAGTTTCATCATGTTGAATGCTACCTGTAGTCGGTTTCACAAGACCTGCAATACACTTAATAAATGTACTTTTACCACTGCCAGATTGACCTGTTAACACAGTAATACCAGAAGAAAGTACACCATTGGCTTTCACAGTCACAGAAGGTCTAGATACAGTAAAGGAAAATGTAATCATAGAACCTCCTAATTATTATCAATGTGGCGGAATAAAGAGCCTTTTGTGATGAGGTGAATTCCGCTCAACAACGCCAATGTAAGAACACATATATACATAACTAATTCAAAAGCATCCATGTACTGCCCTGCCTCTACGTAAGAGTAGATAGCAAGTGGCATGGTGCGTGTTACCCGTGGAATATTACCGGCAATCAAGATTGTAGCTCCAAATTCGCCCATAGCACGACAAAATGCTAAAATACTGCCCGTCAAAATGCCTTTCCAAGCGAGTGGTACAGAAATAGTAAAAAAGATACGTAACTCTGAAGCACCCAATGTGCGCGCTACGTCCTCCATATTATGATCGACAGATTGTAATGCAGAACGCACCGTCTGATAAAATAATGGAAACGCAATAACTGAAGATGCTACCACCGCCCCAGATGCGGCAAACACAACGCTCATCCCATGCGCCTCAAGCCATGCGCCAAAGGCATAGCCTGGCGTAAACACCATGAGAAGAGCAAAGCCAACAACAACTGGTGGCAATACAAGCGGCAAGGTAATAAGTGCATCAATAATAGCCATGCCACTCCATTTACAGCGATTCATCCAATAACATGCGGCTAAACCACTTACAATCACTATGATAAGAGCTATACTTGCTACCCATAGCGATAGCCATAATGGACTCATGTCACGCCCCCTTTCTATACACAACAACTCTACAATATGTACTATATCCATTAATTCCAAAATATTTTTAAGCAAATTATATGCCTAAAATCATATCATATACTAGATTATTTAACAGTCATTACTACAAATGAGCTAGAAATTACATACAGTTAAAAATAGCATACCCTTAGAAATAATGTTATTAGTAATACCAATAATGTCTCTATTGTATCATAAGAAAACGCTAGCCCTGAAAGCTAGCGTTTTACTCTTATTTAGAAGTAGAGAAACCGTATTTTTCTAATACTTTTTGGCCTTCTGGGCTCATTACGTATTGGTAGAAGTCTTTTGCCAATGCGTTGTCATATTTTTTGATAATACCGATTGGATAGATAACTGGATCATGAGAGTCAGCAGGTGTTACAGCAGAGATTTCAACGGCATCGCCCGCTGCAATAGCATCAGTTTTGTAGATGAAACCAACATCACCAGCACCTTGGCTAATGGAAGCAGTTACAGCTTTAACGTCTTTCGCATACACTACATTAGGTTCTACTTGTTCCCAAACGCCTAGTTTTGTTAATACCTGTTTACCATAGTTACCAGCTGGTACTGTTTCAGGGTTACCTAACACGATACGTTTTACGGAGGCGATTTGATTCAATTCAACTTTAGGTTGGCCTTTTGGAACAACAAGAACAAGTTCGTTAGTTACAAATGGTTTTACATCAGTTACTAAATCTTTCTCTTGTAACATTTTCATGTTTTTTTCGTCAGCAGAAATGAACAAACTAGCTGGTGCACCTTGTTCGATTTGTTGACGTAATGTACCAGAGCCAGCAAAGTTAATAGCAATTTGATCATCTGCTAAGTTATGGCTTTTTTTATATGCATCTGCCAATTCGGTAAGAGCACCTTTAAGACTCGCTGCCGCTTGTACAGTAATCTTTTCAGATGTACTTGGTTTAGCCGACTCAGCTTGTTTACTTGCATCATTACCACAACCAACTAAAAAGGCAAGCATGAAAACGCTCATTAACACTAATAAAATTCGTTTCATAATTCCTCCTGTGTATCCCTTAAAACGCCACACTGTAAAAGCTATGGTAACACCTAGAGACACCTCGTGTACTAACAAATTAAAATATACAATATATTCATATTATACTATAAATCGATAGCTAAAGTCGTATATCCAAAAACACATATTGCATAGATATTTCTGATGATTATGATAAGTAATCATAATCAATAATTTTTTAAATCCCAAAAAATACATACTATGGTATGATAATACTATAAAGAATAAGCACATTTCGTAACGCTTATTCACTTTTAACTTATATAAAGTAACTGTATATTTGCTATATAGTTATACGATACATTAAAACTATGCCTTTATATTAATGAGAAACTCTAGGTGAGATGATGAATCTATTCGAATTAGTAGGCCATATCTTTATGAACTCTATGGTACCTATCCTAGTACTTATAGGGGTAGGATTTGTATTAGATAGAAAATTTAAACTCGATCTATATACGCTGAGTAAACTAAACTTTTATATACTGCTGCCTACCTTTATATTTCGAGCAATGTACGAAGCAAAACTTAACTCAGGTACCTTGGAAATTGTATTCTGTGCACTCTGTGTACTCATACTAAACTCAATTCTTTCAAATGTAGTAGGAAAGATACAAGGTTATGATGTGGCTAAGATTGCAACTCTGAAAAACTGCGTCATGTTCAATAATGTTGGGAACATGGGTGTCGCTCTTGCCATCTTTGTATTTACTAACATTCCCTACGTCATCAATGGTGCTACCCCCTATGCTAATCTAGGTTTAGTGAGTGTTGTATCTATCATGATCATCCAAACTATTAGCAGTAATACCTACGGTTTCTACCAAGCGGGAGCAGGACGATTAACCCCTAGGGATGCACTAAAAGTCGTATTTCACATGCCCATGGTATATGCCATTCCACTGGCACTACTTTGCCACCTACTCCCTTTTGATTTACACGGCCTCTTCTTCTTTGCACCGCTCAATATATTTGCCAATGCCTTCGTTGGCGTCGCTATGATTGCCTTGGGTGTTCAAATTAACAGAACACCGCTAAACTTCTTCAAGATGGATGTTATGCTTGCTACTACATTACGACTCATTGTAAGTCCACTCATAGCCGCCGGTATTACCATACTATTCATTATGTTCTACGGCCCTATGCATCCAATAGCGGCACAAACTATCATTATAACCTACAGCGTACCTACCGCTATCAATATGTCTCTTATTGCCATTGAAATGAAGAATAATCCAGAATATGCAACACAAATCGTTATGGGCACAACCATTTTATCCGCTATAACTATGCCATTATTTGTTACAATTGCTTACTATCTTTTCCCATTATATTAAATATAAAAACACATTCCCTCCTAAATAGGACGAAATGTGTTCATGATACTAAAATGTAATTATTGATGAGCTACGTGTTCCATCCCCATGCGAACTAAACATTCAACATGATCATCGTTTAGAGAATAGTATGCTGTTTTCCCATCTTTACGATATGTAACAAGGCGTGCTTGGCGCAATACACGCAATTGATGAGAAATAGCAGATTGTCCCATCTCCATGGTTTCTGCAATGTGATTAACACACATTTCACTTTCTAATAATAGCTCTACTATTTTAAGGCGTGTAGGATCACCCAAGATTTTAAACAGTTCTGCTAGCTTCAGCAATGATTCTTGTTTGTCGGTCATATAATCCCCCTTTTTCAATCCTATCCATTCTTTTTTGTAGCTCTTCTGTGTCACTAATCGATACGTCTTAACGTATAACGCCAATATGTATGGCATACATATAAACATTATATCATTTTTAACATAAAAAAGAGACTTTGAGAAACCAAAGTCTCTTTTTTTATCATATCTATATAAGATATAAATTATTTAATGATTAATACAGGGCAAGTGGAGTGGCTAGTTACATAGCTACTTACGCTACCCATGAATAAGCCTTTCAAAGGGCCAAGACCACGGCTACCCATTACGATGAGATCAGCATTGTATTTTTTTGCCACTGCAAGTAGTGCAGGACCAGGGGAGCCAACTTCGAAAACACTTTTAACTTTTACGCCTGCAGGAATTTCTTTCACTACATCATTAAGAATTTCCTTACCAGTTTCTTCCATATCCTCAGCAATTTGCTCAGATACGTATCCACCAGAAATTGGTGTTTGATCAAAATTGGAAATAGCAGACACAATATTTGCAACGTGAACAACAATCAATTCAGCTTGATTGCGATCCGCTACAGCGAGAGCATGTTCCAACGCACGTTTAGCATTTTCAGAACCATCAGTAGGTACGACAATAGTTTTGTAGGTAACCATAATAACCCCTCCTATTCCTAATCCCTCAAAGGGGATATGATCAAATATCGTTTAGCCTATACTAATATATTCTAGACCATCAAGGAAAACTCCTCTTTTTTCTGAGGATTTATTACATTATAGCACAAATCGTACAGAATTATACAAATAAAAGAATATTATGTGCATATTAAAGAACTTGAGACGATTGGTTTGTATTGAGTGTAGTCGTCAATTTAAAGCCATCTAATATATCTATAAGTTCCTGAGTAGCAAGATTACTACCGGATGGACCAATCATTCGAGCTACTGCCACATTACCTTCATTGCCAAGAATAATCGTCGCGCCAAAGGATACTGGTTCCGCTACAGATGTATCAGACGTATTTGGATTTTTCATATGTCCCGCCAAATAGAACATCACATTACCGTCAATAATATGCGTTTCATAACGAGTAATTGTGGCCTTGTTCACATCAACCAATTGTTTAAGATAATAATCACCAAGCATTTGCTTAGCCATCATAGTTGGCATGCCGGAGCTAACAGCTTGTACAGGAATTGTAAAGGACTCAATGTCGAGGCGTACATTATGTTTAGTGAAAGCAATCTTCCCCTTTTCATTAAGACGGGTAAAGCCTTTCGGATAGGTAAATTTGATGCCTTCTGCAACACTGATATCGCTTGTGCCGGTTAATATTTTTTTTACCCCTTTAATAGCATTAGAACCACGCTTATTGATCAATTCAAAGGATGGAATTGTATGCTCCATCAAACCTAGCTCCATAAACTCTGCACGAACAGGAGCATATGTGCTAGACAAATTGTACCGATGAGTTGGATCTTTTTCCATGATAAATTCTGCTTCAAATACAGACTGAACCGGCTCTGTAGATGTCATATCTGCATAAGATTTTGGTGTACTCTTATCCCAGCGTGCGGAAACTGCACCTTTCTTAGTAAAAAAACCACCAACAATATCATTATGTTCAAAGTTATTGCTATGTTGGCGCCAAATATTCAAATACTCCTCATTAGACATGCCCTTAATAGGTACACCATACCAAGTTGTATTCCATTCTTTTTGAGACACCCCTTCTTGTGGTGTATTATTACGCTTAGTAAAAGATACTGTATAGGAATCCTCTTGCGTAGGGCCCGCTAAATTGAAGGAATACCCTTGAATATGTTCGCTTTCACTACGCACATCCATATCTATCATAACACCATCAGCTACACGCCAAGGAATCGAGAACATATAACCATTTTTGTAATCCTTTACCACCGTGTTCATCTTAGTAGCATAGGATTTGTATTGTTCTGGCAAAATAGATGCGGAATCCTTCTGAGATTCCACAATAGATAAAGGTGTATCAGGCGTCTTCTGTAAACCTTCCGCCATAATAGAAGTCGTTCCCAAAGCCATGACAGCTAAGGTTGCCGCAAATAAACGTAACTTCATAGAACCTCCTATAACATATTATCCAAAAACGCTTTCGTTCTTTCGTTCTGCGGATGATTAAAAATTTGTTCTGGTGTTCCTTCTTCTTGGATAACACCATCAGCCATAAAGATAACACGATCCGATACTTCTCGAGCAAAGTTCATTTCATGGGTTACGATAATCATCGTCATGTGATCGTCTGCCAATTGTTTAATCGTCTTAAGAACCTCACCAGTAAGCTCTGGGTCGAGAGCAGATGTAGGTTCATCAAAGAGCATAATTTCAGGATTCATCGCTAGCGCACGGGCAATAGCTACACGCTGTTGCTGACCACCAGACAAGCGAGATGGATACATATTACGCTTTTCCCATAACCCTACTTTATTGAGTAATTGCTCTGCAATCGGTGAGATTTCATCATCTTTCATACCTTTTACCATACGTGGAGCAATCATAATATTATCTAATACCGTCATATGCGGGAACAAGTTGAAAGATTGGAATACCATCCCCATACGAAGCAATAATTCATGCTGAGTTTGAGGAGAAGCGTATTTTACAACCCCATTTTCAGTACTAGCAAGAACTGTACCATCAACGGTAATAGAGCCTCCATCAATCGTTTCTAACTGGCCCAAACAGCGTAAAAATGTGGATTTACCAGAACCAGAAGGTCCGATAATAGAAACGATTTCTCCTCTATTCATTTTGAGCGACACATCGCGTAATACTGATTGATTATTAAAGCGTTTTTCAATACGCTCCATATTTACAAATGTCATAAGTACCTCTTACGTCGTCATATTAAGTATATAACCAACACCTCAAGTAAAGATATCTCATCTACAAAATCACATCTATAGCATCAAATAAAAGTATCTCAACTATAAAACTAGCTACATCATTACATACGACAAACTATCATAGAATTAGATTAATCTTCGTATACAGCAAATCTTCGTTCTAAGTAGTTGAAGATATTCGTTAAAATAAAGGTAAAGATCAAGTAGAATAATGCTGCCACGAGGAATGCAGAAATATCAAAGTCACGTTGTACGATAGATTTTGTAATACGCAAAATATCATTCATCGCTAATACATATACAAGAGATGTATCTTTCAATAAGTTAATCGTCTCATTCGCAAGAGGAGGCAATACACGTTTAAACATTTGTGGCAAGATGATCTTACGCATAGTTTGTGCATAGGTAAAACCAAGCACTTTCGCCCCTTCGTACTGACCTCGAGAGATAGATTGAATGCCCCCACGGAAAATCTCACATAAATAAGCTGCATAGTTTAATACGAAGGTAAGAACTGCTGCCGTGGCATCATCCATTTGAATGGCACCGTCTGTGATGATTGGTAATGCATAATAGACGAATAAGATTTGTAGCATCAACGGCGTGCCCCGCATTAAATATACGAAAGCATCGACAAGCTTATCTACTAAAGGCAATTTAGATAGGCGTAACATAGCCATTAAAATGCCACCAGGAATAGATAAAATCCATACAATACAGAATAGCGATACGGTTACCTTTAAACCATCAGCGATAGTTGGGATAATCTGCAATAAATAATCTAACATGAAAGACTCCTTCAAAACACGACTAGAGAAGGGCCATCTGGCCGCTTCTCTAGTGTACATTTCGTTCTTTAATTATCAGTTGTACCTACTGACCATAGTACTATTAGTATATCACGAATTGTACTATTTAGCATCGCTCTTATCTAAGTCTGCGCCTGAGCCTAACCATTTTTCAGCGATTTTATCAGCAGTACCGTCTTTTTTCATTTCAGCTAAGATACCATTAATTTTGTCACGCAAAGCAGTATCATCTTTGCGGAAGCCAACAGCGAAATTATCAACACCGTAGTCAGTACCTTCTACGATTTTGTATTTACCAGGTTCTTTTGTCATGAGATAACGAGCGATTACACCATCAGCAATAACCGCATCAACACGACCAATACCAAGATCCATAAATGCACTTACAAAATCCGCATAGGATTTTGTCTCCTTAACAGTCTTACCGCTTGGGTCGTTTTGCAATGCTGCTTCACCAGTACTAGCTTGTTGCACCCCTACTACCTTACCAGCTAAATCAGCTTTACCTTTAATGGAGTCATCGTCATTACGAACAATGACGTATTGTTTATCCTTCATATATGTGTTAGAGAACAAAATATTTTTCTCGCGCTCAGGAGAAACTGTTAAGCCATTCCACAACGCATCAATTTTTTTAGATTTTAGTTCCGCTTCTTTACTAGACCAGTCGATAGCTTTGAACTCTACATCCATGCCAGCACGTTTAGCTGCTTCTTTAGCCATGTCGATATCAAAGCCAACGATTTCACCTTTTTCATCTTTAAAGCCCATTGGAGGGAAACTATCATCTAAACCGATAACAACTTTCTTAGGCAATTCTGTATTAGCTTTTTTAGCGTCACCACCACAACCTGTTACAAATGCCATCATAGACACGGTTGCAAGGCCAACGGCCATCATCTTTTTCCAATTCATAACTATCCTCCACGGCAATTATCGCCTATTTACTACTTAATAATATGTTCAATACAGATTTAGATTCCGTACTTAATGATTGTATTATACTTTAGTTCATTAAAGTTGTAAATAGTTAATTCGATGAATTTTACATTTTTTATTTTACAGACTCTCCACATATATAGTTTATGATTCTAGATTCATTTGCTTTATGTTTCTGTAGTCCTATATTTATATTTCTGTATGCCTATATTGTATGACGCTACGTACTTATATACGTTATGACTGCGTATGTTTATGAATGGCCTCAATCATCGCCATTTTATCCTTGTACGCCACCTGATGCAGATCAAGTGGTATCACATAGATCCCACCATGACCATTCATCGCTTGCAACTCACGCCATTCCTCAGTGAATCCAATAATATGCTCATAATCAACAAAGACGAAATATTCATCCCCATAGAATAAACTGTGAAAGTATTCTTTCACAGAAAAAGGCCTACGTTTTAACACGAGGCCCTTTTCACAGATAAAAGCTTGACTTTCACCTAATCTATGAAGGGTCCATAATATCACGAGCAACAACAGATAATACCATACACGTTCCGCCCAGTCTGAGGGCATATATTTTACAATCAACGCACACGCAACTAGACCGATGATGCGACCGGTCCACTGTATACCGCGGTGTATTTCTAAGCTCTGTTGTACGGCACCTGATGAAAAGCGTTCCATCGCCTCTTGTTTCGTCATGGTTTACCTCACAAATTGAAAGTCTACTATATGATTTTATTTACGACACAAGCCCATAGCTTGTTCTACCTTACGGTACATTGCACTTGCTTTAGCATGCGCCTTAGCAGCCCCTTCATCAAGGATTACATCCAATTCAGGGCTTGTAATCAATTCATTGTAACGTTGTTGAATTGGTTCAAGGGTTGCTACTAAAAGGTCGGCAATATCGGATTTAAATACACCGTAACCTTTACCAGCGTACATTTCTTCGATAGCTTCGTAGCTATCTTTTGTAATAGCACGGTAGATTCCCATCAAGTTAGAGATGCCAGGTTTATTTTCTTTATCATAGCGAACCGCATTATCAGAATCAGTTTGAGCTCGTTTCAACTTTTTCACGATTAAATCTGGTGCATCCAAAAGACGGATTGTAGCATTTTGGTTATCATCAGATTTACTCATTTTCTTAGTTGGTTCTTGCAAGCTCATAACGCGAGCGCCACCTTCTCCTACCTTGATATCAGGTACTACAAAAGTTTCACCGAATCTACGGTTAAAACGCTCTGCTAAATTACGAGTCAACTCGAGATGTTGCTTTTGGTCTTCCCCTACAGGAACATAATTCGTACCATATAGCAAAATATCTGCCGCCATCAACGGTGGATACGTAAGCAATGCAGTTGGAATAGAATCCCCTTGCTTTTGAGACTTATCCTTGTACTGAGTCATACGCTCTAATTCGCCAACATAGCTAATAGATTGCATAACCCAACCGAGCTTAACATGCTCAGGTACTTCGGATTGAACAAACAATGTTACCTTTTTAGGATCAAGGCCAACCGCAAGGTACAATGCAGCCAAATTACGAGTATTTTGAAATAATTCTTTTGGATCTTGCGGTACCGTAATCGCATGTTGGTTAACGATACAATAGTAACATTCATCAGTATCTTGATAGTCTAAGAAATTACGTAAAGCCCCCAAATAGTTACCAAGTGTCAATTCACCACTTGGTTGGATGCCGGAAAATATAACTGCCATAATAGTCTCCCTATATTGAAATAAACCAACAGTGCGAAAGCACTGTTGGTTATATATTATTCTACGGTTACAGATTTAGCCAAATTACGTGGCTTATCTACGTCTGCACCGCGTGTAATTGCTGCATAATACGCCAATAGTTGCAATGGTACAACTGCTAAGATTGGAGCGATAAATTTATTCGCACGAGGCACATAAATTGTGTGGTCTACGTGTTTAGATAATTCTTCGTCACCTTTCATGCCAATACCGATTACAATAGCTTCACGAGCTTTTACTTCACGGATGTTGCTGATCATCTTATCGTACACATCCTCTTGTGTAGCCAATGCGATAACAGGTACGCCCTCTTCGATAAGAGCCAATGTACCATGTTTCAATTCGCCACCAGCATATGCTTCAGCGTGGATGTAAGAAATTTCTTTCAACTTCAAAGCACCTTCCATCGCTACTGCATAGTCGATAGCACGACCCAAGAAGAATGCGTCAGATTTGAAGCCATAATGTTTAGCAAAGGCTTTCATATCTTCGTCTACTTCAAAGATTTCATGAATCAAGGATGGTAAGTTTTTAACGCCGCTAAGAATTTCTTCAGCTAAGGCTGGATTTAATTTACCATTTAATTGACCTAGGTATACGGCGAACAACAATCCCGCTACTAATTGAGTAGTATACGCTTTTGTGGACGCTACAGAAATTTCAGGGCCAGCCCATGTGTAAACTTTGTTATCTGCTTCACGAGAAATGCTGGAACCAACAACATTGGTAATGGCCAATGATTTGGCACCAAGGCGTTTAGCTTCTTTCAAAGCCGCCAATGTATCGGATGTTTCACCAGACTGACTGATAACGATGCATAATGTTTTATCATCAGTCAACGGGTTGCTGTAACGGTATTCAGATGCAATTTCCACATCAACTGGAATACGCGCCAAGTTTTCAATATATTGTTTTGTTACAAGCCCTGCATGGTATGCAGTACCACATGCAACGATGAGAATTTTATTGAAAGCTGCCACATCTTCAGCAGTCCAATTCAACTCATTAAAGATAGCTGTCTTACCGTCTTCAGAAATATGTGTACCAAATGTATCGCGAACAGCTTTAGGTTGATCATGAATCTCTTTCAACATGAAATGCTCATAACCACCTTTTTCTGCTGCTTCAGCGTTCCAGTTAACATGGAATACTTCTTTATCAACAGGGTTACCTTCACGGTCGAATACGGATACATTATCACGAGTTACGATAGCTAATTCACCATCGCTCAAGATGTATGTATCACGTGTGTAGTTAATGATAGCTGGAATATCGGATGCTACAAAGTTTTCACCTTTGCCAAGGCCGATAACCAATGGGTTTTCTTTTTTAGTACAGATGATTTTATCTGGCTCATCGGAGCAGATGATTTCAAGAGCATACGCACCATCAACACGAGCTAGCATGCGGCGTACCGTGCCTACGAAATCGCCATCGTACATATCCTCTAACAAATGAGCTACAACTTCTGTATCCGTTTCAGATTTGAAATGGTACCCTTTTGCAAGGAGCTCTTCTTTCAAAGGCATGTAGTTTTCAATAATGCCGTTGTGTACAACAGCAAATTTACCATCTTCAGATGCATGAGGGTGGGCGTTCATGTCGGATGGACGACCGTGTGTAGCCCAACGTGTATGACCAATGCCTACAGTTCCTTCATTAGGATCTGCTTTCACAACTGCCTCAAGATTAGCAAGACGGCCAACCTTCTTTTGAATTTTAATTACATTTTCAGGGCCGATAACAGCAATACCTGCAGAGTCATAACCACGGTATTCTAATTTCGCCATACCGTCCAATAAGAAATCAGATGCTTGATTAAAGCCAATGTATCCTACGATACCGCACATAAGTATATCCTCCTATAACTGGGGGTATTTCTAGCCCCAGCAAAAACTAAGGCTAACTAATTAATGTTCTAGATTAATATTCTATTTAATGTATTAAATATTAGTTCAATACAATCCATTCAGATATACTTTGTCCCCATCGTTACCGATGGGCTTTTTAATACCTGTTACGACATGAATATGCCGGAAGAGCATCCGCTGATGACTCGATCACTCTTCACCTCGTCTACCCTAACGACTGCCTTCGCGGGTACTTGCGCTATTCGCCTTTACGAATTTGGAATTCCTTTCTGTGATATACGGCAGAATCAGTACAAAATAAAATATGTACTGACGTATATTATACTAAAAAAATCGATAAAAAGTAAACCACCACAGATAATTCAAAAAGAATAGAAAAGATTGTTTCTATGCTTCACGTCCTTTTCATTGTAAGAAATTATACTTCTATCATTCTAAATTTTACACAATTAGATTTTGTTGTATTTTCAAAATGTTGTATATAATTTGGGAGATGATAATCATGAATAAAACAACTATAAAGAAGCAACATAAAATTAAAAAGAACAGTTTGTCATATAGAAAATTGCGTCGTTGGGTATTACCTGCAGTCCTTGGTGCAGCTCTGTCGACATTAGCGGTTATCCCAACCTTAGCCGCAGAGACTCAAACTAGTACTAACGTAGCAGTTGTAACCTCAACAGAACAAACTAAAACAGTACCATCCGCACAAGGAAGCACACCTCCAAACGGTGCACCTCACGGCAAACTACCTGCAGGTCAATCACCTACAGGCACGTCTAACCAAATACCTCCAAATGGAAATCCTCCTTCTGGCACTCCTAACGGTATGCCTCCAATGGCTATGCAGAATGGAGCCCCTAATGGAATGGCACCACAAGTTGAAGTAGATCCTAGTACTTTCAAAGGCACAACTATCGTTACAGAAAACAAATCCATTGCTCACGAATCGATGACAAACACAACGGCTGATCAGAATGCTTTCATCGGTAAAAATAAAGCGGTAATTGATATTGAAAATAGCGTTTTCGATAAAACAGGCGACACTACAAGCGATGACAACAGCAATTTCCGTGGTCAAAATGCAGTAGTCCTCGGTATCGAGGGTAGCCAAATTAACATCAAAGGTAGCAATATTACATCTAATTCTAAAGGCTCTAACGCAGTCTTTGCCACTGGTGAAGGCTCGGTTATCAACGTAGAAAACACTAATATTCACACAAAAAGCGATTCCTCTCGTGGCTTAGATGCCACTTACAAAGGCACTGTAAATGGCAAAAATCTAACTATCACCACTGAAGGTGCTCATTCTGCCACACTTGCTACAGATCGCGGAGAAGGCACTATCAACGCAGAAGCAGCCAAACTTACGACATCTGGCGAAGGCAGCCCTGTTATCTACTCCACGGGTAATATTATAGTGAACAATGTCAACGGCATAGCGAATAACAGTGAAATTGGCGTCGTAGAAGGTAAGAACTCCATTACCCTTACAAACTCCAATGTAACAGGCTACAAAGATAATGGTTTCATGCTATATCAAAGCTTCTCTGGTGATGCTGAAAGTGGTATTGCTCGTCTGAAAGCAGAGAATAATACACTTACAACTCACGCTACAGGTGCGTTCCTCTATGTAAACAACACTACTGCTGAAGTAGACCTGTCTAACAATGCCATCTCTATGCCGAACACTTCTACCCTAGTGAAAGCAGCTGCCGACTCCCGTTGGGGAAAAACTGGTGAGAACGGCGGTCATCTTACACTCCGCACATCTAATCAAGAACTAAGCGGTAATATTATGGCTGATTCAATCAGTACCATCGCTCTAGACATGACAAATGGATCTAGCCTTGTAGGCGCTGTAAACACAGACAATGCTGCTAAAGAAGTAACTGTGAAACTCAGCAAAGACTCCAATTGGATACTCACAGGCGACAGCTATGTAAAATCCTTGAGCAACGAAGACACAACCGGCAGTAACATTCAATTGAATGGATATAAACTTGTTGTGGCTGATAAATAATATCAAAAGCACTACTCTGAATAATTGCAATTCAAAGTAGTGCTTTTAATTTGTTAAACTTACTTGTATATCAGTTTGAATATATAAATCGTCTTTAGATACATCTGCCAATAGTTAACGGATTAAAAATTATGATTTAAACAGTCTATTAAATAGCAACCATATATTGGCCATAGTTTTAGTTCAACTGTAGGTTTAAAGTTTTCATCTTTAATTTTATGTTCCAACAAATTTAGATTTTCTAAATCATCTTCCCAGCTTTTGATATATTCCTGCTTTTCTTCTTCATTATCAAAGTCTTCGTCCATTTTTGCATCTTCAATGCATGTCAATATTTCATTTCGCTGCTTGTCCACTTCACGATGGAACATATCATGTTGATTCATAATCCAAAGACCAAAGTAATAAGGGCCATCACTTAAATCACAGTGCTCTTTAGCCTTTTCACATTCGTCTAAGAATAATTTGTACTCATCTAATACATAATAAGCATTAAAGATATCAAACTCCCAAATTTCATCATCTCGCTGATATGCAGGATCTCCACCAATCTTAATTTTCTTCAAATAATCAAGGGATTGGATTTTATTTCCTAAATACACATCACAATAAGCTATACAAAGAAGTAATCGCATTCTATTTGGACAGTTTTCAAGTAACTGCACAAAAATGGTCTTTGCTTTTTCATATTCTTTGAGTTCAAATAAACATACCGCATAGCCAAAGTTCATTTCATAATTATCTGATATGCTTCGTCCCTTTTCATAAGTCAGTAAGCTTCTCTCCAATTCCTCTACTGAGCCCTTTTCTGCATAAGATGTAAAATGATATAAAGCCAGCCCTCGGTAGGTCTCTATATATGGAGAGTTTAGCTTTACCGCTGCAGATAGATACTCATATTCTTTTATATTGCCCTCATCATTATAATAAAATGCCAAATTAGTATAAACTTTAGCTTTTTCAACATCATTTAATTCATCGCTATATTTTGCTAAGAACTCCTCCAAGATAAGCTGTGAATTTTTCTCTCTCCATGCTTGTGACTCAGCATCTGCAAGCTCACAAGCAGAATCAACACTATTCGGGCACTCATTAAGGAGAATCTCAGCCTCCCCTTGATTTATATTTTTCATATTACACCTTAACTATTAAACCAATA
>OLSH01001035.1_pt1 | contig 16928 bp, 8 predicted proteins | sample 1643221 | NCBI WGS metagenome assembly OLSH01 (sample SAMEA3136681, study PRJEB25190) | human gut metagenome | biome: human gut; feature: human-associated habitat; material: faeces | place: Austria | collected 2013 | reverse complement strand
CTTTCTCTCCCGGTTCCATATGGATTCGCTTAAATCCGGCAAGCTCTTTCACCGGACGTGTCATGCTTGCAAATCTGTCCCTGAGATAAAGCTGTACCACCTCATCCCCGGCACAGTTTCCCGCATTCTTTACCACACAGCTGATCTGTACTGATTCTTCTGCTCCGATCTCTGCCGCCGATATATGAATGTCTGAATACTCGAACCGTGTATAAGACAATCCATGTCCAAAGCAATATCGCGGTGTATGGGGAAGATCCACATAATTGACGAATCCAATACTCTCCTGCTGATGCCATGCAGAACCGTTCGGGTGATTATAATAAATTGGAATCTGTCCGGCGTGATATGCCACGGATACCGGCAGCTTGCCGCCCGGATTATATACTCCCAGCAGGACATCTGCCACAGCCTGCGCTCCCGCCTCCGCCGGACTCCAGGCTTCTATGATAGCGTCCAGATATTGGTCTGCCGCATCACTGGAAATCGGTCTGCCGTCAAAATGGACACCGATTAGCGGCTTTCCATATGCAGCAACTGCCTGAATAAATGCATCCTGACATTCCGGCAGATTAATATCTGCAGAATCAACTCCTTCTCCCATGGTAGACATAGCGCATGTACCATGCTTTCCTCCCAGAGTCAGAATCACAGCATCGGCCTCCCTGACTGTCTGCAGCGCTTCTTCAAATTTGCTCTGATCCTTTCCGGCAACCGGATACCCATATGCATACAAAATCTCCGTATCTGTCATTCTCTCTTTCAGTTCTTCTAACAGGCTTCTGCAATCCGGCTTCTGAAGACGCAGGATATCATCAAAGAGCTCCGCTTCGTCTGACTGGATCTTTGTACCCGGGACATAATTCACCGTTTCGCCATTTGGCAGCATTGCTCCGTCGATTTGTCCGGACTCCGGGCTCCCCTCTACCCCTGCGATGGAACTTGCAATCGCATAGACCGACTCCATCATGCACAGATGGGTATATCCGCCGAAGAATTTACGGGCCCAGTCTGCATGAGGCCCAATCAGGGCAAGCCTCTTTATCCTACCTGACAAAGGAAGTACCCCGTTGTTTTTCAAAAGCACCATGGATTGCCTTGCCGACTGAAGTGACAGTTCCGCCCCTTCTTTCTCTTCAAAAACCTTACGGCAGGACTCTTCTTCCATGGCAAACGGATGCTCAAACAGTCCCATACGGAACTTGGCTTCCAGCACCCTCAGAACTGTCCGGTCCAGCAGTTCTGTATCCACCTGTCCACTTCGGAACATTTCTTTGAGTTCTTTGCCGTATCCAACCGCTTTCGGCATTTCCATGTCCATCCCTGCCTCCATGGCAAGAAGCCCTGTTTCTCCGATAGTCTCTCCGATCCGCTGGACTTCGTGAGCATTGTTAATGCCGCCGTAGTCGCTGACACACAGACCGTCAAATCCCATTCTCTCCCGAAGAAGTTCTGTCAGTAATCTGTGGGAAACCGAGGCCGGTTCTCCGTCAATGGAATTATAGCAGGGCATCACTCCTTTCAGCCCAGATTCAGAAATCGCGGCCTGGAAAGGCTTTCCATAGATCTCTTCCATGAGCCGGGGCGGTGTATCACTGTTCGTCCCGTGGATACCTCCCTGTGAATTGTGAAATCCGAGAAAATGCTTGGCGACACTTTCCGGTCTTCTCCCGCCTGCCCCGGTTGTCTGGATTCCTTTCGTATACGCCGCCCCCAGAGCAGCCGCCAGAGCCGGGTCTTCCCCATAGGTCTCTCCTTGTCTTCCCATGCGGGAATCCCTTGAAATATCCAGCACCGGAGCCAGAATGTGAGTGATGCCGCAGGCTGCTTCCTGTTTTGCCACCACTTTGGCTATCTTCTCCTCCAACTCCGGATCCCATCCTGAGCCTCTGGCGATCCCGGAGGGAAAACTGGTTCCTTCCTGAATAAATGCTCCGCACAGCCCCTCCATATGAAAGATTGCCGGGATATGATGAGGACTTTGTCTCATCACAGTCTCCTGCATCTTTCTCTGCCATGCAGCGGCATCTTCCAGAGTGCGTATTCTGCGCATCTCCAGAGTACTCACCTGCCCGATCCCGTAAGGCATCTCCAAAGCCTGCTGTTCCATATCATCATAGCTGTCTCCAAATGGGAAGATGCAGCCAAGCTGCGCCATCTTCTCGTCTAAAGTCATTTCTACGAGAAGCGCCTGCGCCCTTTGTGCCGGGCTTTTTGTTGTGTCTGTATATTTTACTTTCTGCTGTGCCATTTCGATCATTCTCCCTTTATAAAAACTTCTATCTCATGCCGCTGCCCGTCTCCATAGTTCGGTATGATACCTGAATCACAGAGAATTCCGTCGGCGCGTATCTCTGCTTTCCCGTGATCAATGTGATACGGATTACGGATCACGATATGATAATCCGCTCCCCTGAAATGCCTTGTCACTTCTGCCTCTTTCCATTCTCCCGGAAAACAGGGACTGATCCTAAGCCCTTCATAATCACGTTTCACCCCCAGAATGCCTTCATACAGCCCCATCATGCACCATGCGGAAGTCCCTGTTGTCCACGACTGATAGGACTTCCCGTAATATCCCGGGTTTGTGGAATAGCAGTTGGTAAATACATATGGTTCCGCCCCTGACTGCGCCGATGGATTCTTTTCGCTGTCAGGCATGATCTTCTTCAGCGTTTTCAATGCTTTTTCTCCCCTACCCACACAGCAGTCCATGAGGATCTTGAAACCGGTAGCGTGGCAGTATACTCCGCCATTCTCAAAAAGTCCCGGCAGCATCCCGGACATCCTTCCCACATGGGCATCATACTCCGGGTACGGCGGCAGATTTAAGGGGAAGCCGAAATCCTGTTCCATACTGTCCACAGCTTCCAGCACATGAGAAAGCCTGTCTCCGTCTGCAACTCCTGCCAGCACAGCCCATGTCTGGGCATTCAGATAGATTTTACTTCCGATGCTGTCCTGTACTCCTACGTTTCCTTTGCTGCTTAAGGCTCTCGCATACCATTTTCCATCCCATGCATAACGGTTGATATCTTCCTTTAGCTGTTCATATTCCTTCTCAAGGAATCCGGCATACTGTGTATCGCCCGCATACTCCATCATTCTCTTTAATTCTCTCAGTGCAAGACAAAACTGGTGGGACAGCATCACAGACTCTGCCGCCGGATCATCCGTGATATTTAAGGCGTCATTCCAGTCGGCGAAATAAATTTTCACCAAACCGTGCTCTCCTTTGTCAAGGATCAGGCGGCTGACCGCAGCCTTTACATGCTCCAGCACGGATGCTTTGCCGCCATCCTGCCATTCAATCTCTGTATCGAGAATGGACAGATCCCCCGTCTCCTTGATCAGCTCGCACACTGCCCAGATGATCCAGAATGGCTGGTCTGAGTAGCGTGTGTCATCATAAGGATACCATGTAAGCACTCCGTGCCCGTCCTGAAACTGATGCCGCAGACATTCCAATATTTCTTCTTTTGCTTTTTCCTGACGGTAATTCAGCAGCGCTACAGAGATTTGCAGGTTATCGCGGACGCCTTTCTTTCCAACGATGCAGAAATCCGCCTGCTTTTTCACCCAGTTGTTCATCATGTTGTTAATCTTCTGATCCGGTGTTTTCACAGACAGCGAACCGATCTTCCTGTAATTATATGCCTCAGCGTCCGCGAACTCCTGCTCTGTGGATTCTTTATCTGCGTACCGCCTCATTACACTGCATGCCTCTTCACAGGAAGAACTGATCCCGAATACAACCTGAAACTCTTTTTCCTCTCCCGGCATCAGCGTGATCTTATGCTGAAGCACGCCGCCCAGAATAAACAAAGAGGCTTCCGAATTTGTACAGTCTTTTCCATTTACGACAATATCCGGTCTCTGGAACAAAGCGCAGGCCGACGCATCCGGAAGTGTCAGTGTACTTGTGGAACCGCAGAACTTCGTCAGGTCACCGTCCCATGCATAAACCGGTTCCGATGAGGCCAGAAACCCATGATACCGTTCATGAGGAGCAAAGGGATGGGCAGAATCACAGTAGATCCCGTTCAGTTCCCGTTTAAATCCAGTCTTCATGCAGCGGTACATCTCATAATATCTGGGATAAGAAAAACCTTCCAGATAAAAGCTAACTGCAGAAAATATGCTCAGCCTTCTCTCCTGCTCTGTTGTATTATGAAGTTTCAGTGTCCACACTTCATGAAATCCTTTCTTCGGCACGAAGATCCTCCACGATCCCTCGATTCCGTTTTTCTTTGATCGGATCTGTGTGTGGCCGATACTGTGTGTACAACAGTAATCATCTACATCTTCATTAAGCGGCCCCTTCCCGATATTCCAGCAAGTGCCGTCTGCATCATCCCGCAGGTAAACATATCTGGCGTCGTCCCGGTTGATCATGCACATATCTGCCTTTTCGCTCAGATAATAGCTGCGCCCGTGCCCCACCTGTGATATCTGGGCGCAGTAACGCCCTTCATTCCACAGGTAATTGTACCAGTAGCGGGGCGTTTCCGCCTCGTAGATTCGGCAGCTGTTGCCGTCCGGCGTAAACTCATACAGTGCATTTTCCGCACGTTTCGTTGACTCAGAATTCATCTTTCCTTCAATCTCCTGTTTTATTATTTTGTAATCTCAGAACGCTCTTCTGGAAACTGTGTCTATTCATTGACCACAAGCCTATACTGGATGCCCGGAACAGACCCGTCCATTGCAAACCGTATTTCGCCCCCTGATTTTTCTCCGTCCATCTCAGCAATCACTTCCCCGATCGGGTTTAACACTTCCATTTTCGCGTTTTCCGCTTTCACACGAATACAGCCTTCCAGTGTCTCTGCGTACAGTTTGCCTTTGAACTCCACAGCGGCAAACGGCACTCCCATCATCTCCGGACCTTGTCCGAATGTTGTCTCGTCCATGCCGGTCGTTCCCATCGCCGTCAGAATATACTCTGACGCACTTTCCATCCTCGTTTCTTCCTTCGCAATCAAGGCCAGTGTGATCCTTTCGTTTTCCGCCTCCACACAGATATTGTCGGAAAGGGAAATCTCTTTTTCCGGCGCGCCGCTGAAATAGCCGCAGTAAGGTGTGCGGATTGAGAAACGTGCGTGATCCGGATCGAAAACAATTTCTTTTGTATCTGAAATCAGTTTCCCTTCCACATAACCTGCATCTTCCGGCAGGATTCCCCACTCTTTCATTGCGCCGTCCATGAGTTCGGCAAACGTCCGGTAATCTCCGCTTTCCGCTGTCTCTCTGATCCGGTCAAACACAAGCGCTTTCTCTCCAAGATGCACTCCCGGCTGGATTTCCTTTGTATCTTTTGCAGCATTTGCCAGACGGTTTTCTTCTTTATAACGCCGGAATGCATCCCGGTACTCAGACCATGCATAATATACGCCATGTTCCGCATCTGAGAGATCAGCTCCGTTTAAGAACCCGGCATTTACCGCTATGTCCGCATTGCCCTGATACCTGTCTCCTCCGTCCAGAAATACATTGCGCATGGACGTGATATACGGGAAAAATGTGGTCGGCATCGCATGGAAAAGAGGCAGTGTTTTCAGATCATTCTGTGTGTAGACCACGTCCACGCAGTGTTTTGCCACGGAGACAAGCCCTTTCAGAAAGACAGATGCCATGAAGCCCCACTGGCAGATCACTGCCGGGTCATTGTACACGTCAAACACATTCAGGATCTCATCCGCCGGCTGGTCATCCCAGTGTTCTGATGTATGATGGTTGTAGAGGATCAGTCCATCCCAGTCATTTAAGCAGGCATACGCCACTGTATGTACAAATGCTGTCGAGTGGAAAGGATGTTCCCCGTACTCATTCCACTCGCTGAGCATGAACGGTTTACCTCCCACAACGGCGACAGATGCCAGATTCAAAAGGGTTGTTGCCATAGACCCGATGCCTTTCTGCATGACCAGCGGATTGGTCGATACATACTCAGCCGGTCCTGCTACGAGATAAGTATTGTTATGTACCGGAAGAAGAGGGTGATTAAAATAGCAGTTATTTTCCATCAGGTCGCCGTCGGTATGACCGTATACATCCGCTGCCCCTGCGATCAGATTGCTGGTAACGATCGGAACCTTCGCCCCAAGAGAATGAATGTAATCTTTCATATCCTGGTAAAACTTCCGGTTCATATAGATACCGAACTCCATAAAGTCCGCATATCTGGCCGGACCCTCCGGCGCGTCCCATGCGCCTTCCGGGTCATTTACCGGCTGGTAGAAGCTGCCCTCGATTACCCGTACCGTTCCCTGCGCAGGATCTTCATCCTCTCCTAATGCGCAGCATCCTTCGTGAGTCCAGGCTTCTTTCAGCCGTTTTCTCGTATGATACTTCATGAGCAGGAAATCATTGAACCGTCTCTGTACTTCCTCTTTATACGGCTTCATCTCTTCTCCTGCGTCTCCGCCCATGTTTCCTTTGATAGCGGTTTCCTCATTATTGATCTGGATCGTTGCTACAGCCGGATCATCGATCAGAGCAAGTCCCGTATAAGGGTTCACATGGCAGAGAAGTTCTTTTGCATACTCTTTCTGGAGCTGGATCGCCCGCTCATTATACATATAGTAACGTTTCATGCAGGACGGCGCGCCGCCCGGATAATCCATCTCATCACCTTCCTGGAATTCCCTCGCCACAATCAGGTCGATATGAAGATAGATACCTTTCTCCTTTAACTTTGCAGCAAAATAATCGAATCGGTCTAATCCCTCCGGATTGAATTTTCTGCTTGTCCCTGACGTGTAATCCAGAAGAGGAGCTTCCTTACAGCTGCTCCAGCTCCCCGGTTCTTCTCCCACCGGCGCGTCCGCCGCGTGGAGACGGATGATATTGACGCCCATACTGGCAAAGCGCTCCGCCAGTTTATCGGCTGTCTCATGATCCGGTGTATTGGATCTGGTGGCAACATTAAATCCGAGAAATCTTGCCCTTGTGCCGTCCGCGAAATAGAGATGGCCCTTTCTCGTCTCCACAAAACCATGCTTTCCGGCCGGGGCATCCAATAAATGGGAATAGTTAAGGATTCCCTTATTTGGCTCTGCTTTATGAATGCGTATGCGCTGTTTCATCGTGTTTTCCTCCTTTTAATCGAGACTAATTTCATATCTCTTTGTTCCTTCGTCATGCTCTATCAGCTTAACTGGGCATATCGTACCATGTGAGGTTCTAAAAATATTGCAAAATTCTATTCTTGATTGTAAATTATATTTTCTTTTGTAAGTTAAATACCCCAATGCAAACATACGGGGCATCAAAATAAAAAGAGCTGTATCTGGAAAGTCCAGCATAACAGCTCTCATCTCAGGCTTTTCTTTTGAAAACCATGCATTATTACATTCTATTACTTTTCTTGTCTATAGACATGTCTTCCCGGTTCCGCATGATAGCTTCGGCCATCCGGCATGATAATTTCCGCTTCCGCATTCGGCGGAATTTCCACTTCCAGCTTAAACATCGTATCAGTATATTCCCATGCAGAATTGATTTCCCCGTAAGGTGAACGATAAGAAGCCTTCACATATCCGATCCGCCTATCGGGATATGGTCGGATCTGTATCTTTTCTCCGCTAACTCTTATTCCTGCCGCGCGACTCATCAGCCAGCCTGCAAATGTTCCGAAGGAATAATGATTCATAGAGTCTTTCGGAGCTTTTCCTTCGCTCATCCCTTCCCAGTCTTCCCAGATTGTCGTTGCGTCAAATTTCAACTGATACAGCCAGCCCGGACTGGTATCCTGAAGCATAAGGTCCCATGCGGTCTTAGCGTGTCCGTAATCTGTCAGGACATTGAGAAGCTCATAAGTACTCAAAAATCCGGTGTTCAGATGGCCGCCGTTCTGTATAATCATTTCATTCAATTCATCACATGCTGTCTGCTTCTCCTCTTCTGACAACATATCGAATATGACCGCATGGACATAGTCACACTGCCTTTTTTGTTTCATATGACCGTTTTCCATACAGACTTCCCGGTATGCAAGCTTCGTCAAACGTCTCATCTCGCGAAAATATGCTGCTTCTTCCTGTTTTCCCAATATCTCAGCTATCTGAGACGCGATATAACAGCCATAGGACAAATGCGACGTACAGACCTCCGGAGCGCCATGGTCATGGATGTCTCTTAAATATGCTCCGCCCGGGTCATCTGTCGTGATAAATCCATTCCAATCCGGCTCGATCCATTCTCCCCAGTGCCATCCTGTGTCCAAAAGATAGGCACTATATTGTTCATCTTTGACTTTCTCCCTTCCCGGATTATCCTGTTTCGCTCTTTCCAGCGAAAAGCTCAGCCACCTCTTTATCTTTTCGTAATTTTCTTCCAGAATATCCTGATTGCCAAAGCGCAGATACATCCGCCATGGGATCAGATCAATTGCATCGCTCCATCCGGTGGCTCCGTCAAATAAATGCCCTTCTGCTGCAGGCGCAGTCTGGCTGATGCAGCCGCCTTCCAATTCAACCGCCCTCAATTCAGACAGAAACTTCCGATATACCGGATAGCAATCCATCAGATACATCCCGGTATCAGCAAATACCTGCGCATCTCCGGTAAACCCGGTCCTTTCTCTAGTAGGGCAGTCTGTCGGTATTTCAAGGAAATTTCCTTTCATGCTCCACAATGCATTGGAAAACAACTGGTTAATTCCAGAATGTCCGCACACGAAACTTCCGGTCTGCTCCATATCAGAGTACACGGCGATCGCGGTAAAATCCTGTTCTTTCACGGATACGTCAGTAACGACCTTAATATACCGGAACCCGAATATTGCTTTATGCGGTTTGTAGTGATTCCGGCCTTCTTTGCAGGTATATTCTATCTTCTGTTCCACGCGGTGGTTCGGCGCCTGAAAGTTTTCCCTTGTGAAATTGCCATTCTGGTCAAGACACTCTCCATGATAAATCGTAATCTTCTGCCCGGCATGGGCACAAATATCAAACTCCACATAACCGGCAATATTCTGCCCGAAATCTATCATAAGCTCCCTTTTAGGATTTTCAATGCATCTGCCTGAAAAGCGTTCTCTTTCTACTACATCAAAACTGTTTGAGCAGATCAGGTTTTTATATCCGTACTTTTTCTCTGCAACCGGATGCCAGTCACAGATTTCCTCTTTTAATGCATCGTACTGCTCTCCCTGCATCAGGTCACTTTGCCGTATTGGCCCGTTTTGGGATGCTGACCAACTGCTGTCACTGATCACCACGATTTCTTTTTCTATCTCTAATTGACACAGCACTGCAAGATCCGCTCCAAAAGAATTGCGCACACCGCCATATCCTGTGTCGCCGCGCCACCAGCCATCGCCTGCGGATATTACGATTTCATTCATCCCCTGTTTTAACAGATGGCTGACGTTATAGGTCTGGTACTGCAGTCTTTCGTTGTACTGGCTTGTCCCCGGCGCGAGGATAAAATGACCTGCCTTTCTTCCGTTAATGTATGCATCATATACTCCATGGGCCGTAACGTAAAGTCTGGCTTCCCCTATATTTTTAACGAAGAACTCTTTTTTGAGATAGCTTGCCGGCTGTCTGGTCTCCTTGTCATGTTCAGGCTCCGGATCAATCCACTTTGCCTTCCAGTCCTTTTCATCAAGAAGCCCCATTTCAAAATACGCCTCTTCACTCCACTCTCCGCAAGTATCTGCCTCGTCCCACAGACGCACTTTCCAAATTACTTTGTTCCTGCTCTTCAGATCGCCGCTATATCTGTGGTAGATACGGGAATCTTCTACTTTTCCGGTATCATACACTTCCATGCCGTCGATGTACGCTGTGATCTGATATGCTGTCTGGCGGATCCCTTCCGTTGCTCTCCATGACAACTTTGGGGATTTTATGTCTATGGCTAGCGGATTTCTCAGATATTCTGTTTTTAATTCAACTGCTTTCATAACATGCTGCTCTCCGTCTTATATTTTAGGTAACAGTTCAGCCATAGGGCTGTCCGTGAGAGGAAATCATGCTCGCATGATTTTTCGATCGGGCAGATCTATGGGCTGAGCGCCCGTCTATGAGTAAAACAGCGGCGTTAGCCGCAATAAGCACGTAGTGCGGTTTTACGAATGGCGCGGGCTGAACTGTTACTACTTTACACGAGCTCCATCGGAGTACAATGCAGCGCATCTGCGTAACCGTCATTGTTCTCATACATGTTGCTTTTTGCAATGATATTCAGGATACGCGCGGCACAGCTGCGCAGTTCCTCTTCTGTAAGAGGGCATGTGACAGAGCCGTTCACTGCTCCGACCGATGCGACGATCTCATCGACGTCATCCTGGCTTCCCGGCATGATTAGGTCATTTCCGGCCTTGATACACGCTGCTGCGCTGGAACAGCCATATAGCGGGAGCCGTCCTTCCAGATCTGGTTTTGCTTCTGCTGTTGTTCCCCAGTCAGTCATGACAATCCCGGAAAATCCCCACTCCTCACGTGCCACTTTCGTCAGCAGATCCTCTGAATTGGCGGCGTGGATTCCATTGATCATATTATAAGAGGACATAATAGACATGGGCTGCGATGCTTTCACGGCAATCTCAAATCCTCTGAGATAGATCTCTCTTAGTGCCCTTTCTGTCACATGACTGTTATTATAGGCCCTGTTATCCTCCAGATTATTGCAGGCAAAATGCTTAATCGTTGTCCCGACTCCCGGATGAGCCTGTACTCCCTGAGTTTCAGCCGCTGCACAGAGCCCGGAAACAAGCGGGTCTTCTGAGTAATACTCAAAATTTCTTCCGCACAGAGGATTCCTGTGAATATTCATCCCCGGTGCAAGCCATAAGGTAATCCCAAACTCTTCCATCTCTGAACCGATAATATCCCCCGCCTTATAGACAGCGTCTACATCCCATGTCTGCGCCAGTAAGGTTTCTGTCGGGATTCCGGTGCAGTACTGATAATAGGTCACTGCGTCCTCCGGTATTGTCTTTTCTTCCGGATGAAAAAAGGCGTTCATGAAATCTGTTCCCAGTGCAGGAGCCTGTTCGATGATATTTCCATCTTTATCTGCGATAAAACGGGGAGAGAGTCTCAGACCGGCCGGACCGTCTGCAAGAATGATATTTCGTACTCCTCTTTTCTCCAGCAATTCAGAAGTCGTATCCCCCGCTGCTCCCGGACATGTTCTGCTTGCCGCCCCGATCGTAGAAGATTCCTCCTGACCGCCTCTGGCTGTTCCGACGCATAATAATGCCATTTCCTCCACCGATAACTGTTCTGCCAGATCACTCACTTCACATTTTCCCGAAAACACGTCTTCCATCGTAAGATATGAATTTGCAATATCTGCTTTGCCTTTTTGACTTCTTTTCGTATTATTTTCCTCTGTATTTTCTTCAATCTTTTCTATATAAATCCGTTCAGCAGATTTCATTTCTTCTTTTTCTGACGGATAAGCATAAAATAATTTCCTGTCAGCATGGATACAGTCCATTTCGCAGTCCAAGGGAAGCACATTCGTCAGCTTCCTGCATACACTCTCATTTTCAAAATGTACCACTGCAGTTACTTTTGTAGTGCGGGAATGTGTTCCCACTCGGAGAATATAATCGCCCTTTTCAAGAATCCATGCCGCATTCCGTTCGTCATAAGAAGCCATGCGTGCTGCCGGGAATCTTATTGTCAGCGTCTCGCTTTCCCCCGGCTGGAGGCTTTTCGTCTTTGCATAGGCCGCCAATTCCTGATATGGTTTCTCCAGCCTGCCCTCCGGCGCGGATACATATACCTGTACAACCTCACGCCCGGAATATTTCCGGCCGGTATTCTTTACCTGAATTTCCATAGTGATTACAGAATCCTCTACAGATACCCGTGTTGTCTCTACTGAAAAATCTGTATAAGATTTCCCGTATCCGAACGGATATGCCGGTGTTTTTCCAAAAGAATCAAACCAGCGATACCCCACATAGATACCTTCTGTGTAATATTCATCGTCTCTGTTTCCATTCATGTATCCGAAGGTATCGGCGCTGGGATAATCCTCATATCGTTCTGCCCATGTAGTGGTCAGATGTCCGCAAGGGGTAACTTTTCCGCTTAAAACATCCGCCAGAGCGTCCCCGCCGGAATTACCGGCCTGTCCCATAAGTAAGATTGCGTCAATCCCCTCCAGACTGCGCAGCAAGGATGTATCTATTACACCGCCTACATTAAGAACGACTGCCACATGCTTATAATGCTGGCACAGGGAAGACAGAAAGTCTTTCTCGTCCTGATGGAGCTGATAATCTCCGGGAACATTTCTTCTGTCTGAGCCTTCTCCTGAATTCCTTGCCAACACATAGACAGCAGTCACTTCCTCAGGGGGAAGAAGATCCTCTTCCTCCAGTGGGACAGTTAACGGATTTCGGTAAGAAAACATTGCCCAGAATGCCATCTCGGGCGAATCCGAATACTTCTGTTTCAACTTTTCCAGATATTTTCCCTTTGCTTCGGAAGCGGCAGCATCATATCTGTCCAGCCATGCCTTTGTTATGATTTGAGCCCCGGCATTTTCTAATCCTTCTTCTACCGTGCTCACGGTTCTGGTATTTACTTCCCCGGATCCTGTTCCTCCCTGCACTGTATGCCTTGCACCATTTCCGAACAGGGCGATTTTCTTTCCTTCTAAATCTAAGGGAAGGATCCCGTTATTTTCCAAAAGCACCATGCCCTCAGCCGCTATTCTGCGGCTGAGATCACGGTTTTTTACCTCTCTTTCACTTACTTCCGGACTTGTCACTGCATTAAATCTGGTCATCTTTACACTCTCCATTATTTCGTTTTCTTATTGCTCACCTTGTTTCGCACCACGTCTTCTTGCAAGTTCTTTATGGATTTCCGGCATTTTCTCTTCCAGATCGAAATGTCTGAACATAAAGTATAAAGCAAGATTGATGATCAGCGGCAGGTAGTTTGAAAACGCATAAATCGCATATCTCATAGAAGTTGTCGCAACCTCCAGTGTTGCGTCGTAAGAGCCCAGAGCCAGACATGCCGTAAGTATCACTGATCCGATACCGGCTCCGACTTTTGTACCAATACCGATTGCGCCGGAAGAAACACCTACTAACTTATTATTGTAAGTATATTCGTTATAGTCTACTACCATTGCCAGCAGCACTCCATATAGGCACATCAGAGGAATCTGGATGAAACTTCCTATCAGTCCGACTCCGATATATATCGGTAAATTAGCCGGTATAATGCAGCGGATCGCCGCTGTTACTGCTGCTCCCAGGACACCTAAATTAATGGTTTTTCTTACACCTAATTTCGCTATGATCGGTTTTGACACTATGAACCCGATGATTGTTGCAAAAAAGCCTGCTGATCCTGCCAGTGCTACCAGATTGTCATTGCCAAAGATCCATTTGCAGTAATATGTCCCTGACGTTGCGGTAATAGAATTTGTAATCTGAGTGATCACATTAAACAACACTAAAATAATCCAATATTTGTTTTTAAACAGCATACCAAGGGCATCTTTTAACGGTACTGCTTCTTCCTCAGCCTGTCCGTCTTCTTTCACTTCTTCGACAAGTTTTGCCTTGCGCCCGTTCATATAACAGATTGAAAGCATCAGCAATACGATCAGTGCAATGATCGCTCCGAACTTGATCCATGCGATCTGCGTGCCCCCTAATATATTTGTCAGCGGTATCGTGACAATCGCAGTAAACATTCCCGCGCCATAGCTGCCTACTGCACGGAAGACTCCCATGCTTTCACGCTCGCTCTGGCTGTTGGTCCTTACAACCATAACCGCAGACATCGGCGTTCCAATCAAGGTTCCGCAAACTGCCGACAGCAGGATATTCGTTACACACGCATAGATCAGTGCCGGTATCTGGCCTGCCTGAATCGGAACGCAGAACAGCATAACAACCACGGCTGAATATGGAACCATCAGGCGCAAAATCCAGCGGTAATATTTGCTGTTTCCGCCTTTTGAATGGTCAATGATATTTCCAAACCACAGATCTGTCAGCGCGTCTACGATCTTTGATATCAGCATCACAATACCTACACCGCCGACTGCAAGCCCTACCTTATCCGTGTAGAAGTATGTAAGCTGTCCTACGACATTTGCGACCAGATTCATTCCGATCTGTCCGGACATATCCGCAAGATAATCCCGCTTGCGCATCATTTTGGGTACGCCGTCTCGATCTACACCCAGATCATACTTTGTTTTCTTCATGTTTCCGTCTCCTTTTCCTTTTGTTTTTCTTTTGATAGGAGAATTTTAGCAGGGTTCGCCCGCTCTGTATTGTAAAATATGTTTTATTATTATAACTTTTGATATTGAAATATTTTTTTTTACATCCTATACTATATACATACTATTTCATTCAGAAGGGAATTGTCATGGATTATATTAACTTTTGCAAAGAGTATTTTTCGGTTACTAATATTCCTGTCAGTCTTTTAAAGAAAAATGAGGCTGTCTATTCAACCATAGGAAACTATTGTTCGATTGAATCCACACGGTATTGGAAAACAGCTCCTGTCGAACGGAATCCGGACTTTTACCGATATTCACCGGATATTGAATATGGCGGCGTCCAGATTGAAGGCACAGACTATCTTATGATTTTAGGCCCTGTTTTCAGTGTCCCTGTTACAAAAGAAATTGTAAAGACGTATATGCGTGAGAACGCAGTTTCACTGAAACATGAAGAGGCTATTACGGAATTTCTCTGTTCTATTCCCCGCATTACGCATCAGCAGTTTTCCAGACATCTCGCTCTGCTTTATATGAGCCTGAATCAAAAAGATATACCGTTAGAAACCTTCTATTCTCAGAGTGATGCCCGTATTTTCCAACGCGAAGAGCAAAATTTATCTCAAATGACAAATAATCTTGAAAATGACAAACGGCATAACTCTTATTACTTTGAACAGGAACTTTACCAACGTATAAAAGAGGGAAATATAGAAAAATTAAACCAGTTTTTAGAAAACAGCCGGATCGATCCTGAAGAAGGCAAACTGGCAAATACCCCTTTAAGGCACGCCAAAAACCTGTTTATTTTACTGACGGCAAAAACCGCTATGCTTGCTGCAATCCCCGGCGGGCTCGATATCGAGAAAACCTATCAACTGGTAGATCTATATATTCAGGAATGTGAACGCATGCAGACAATCGAGGCCGTCAGTTCACTGCAGTATGCCATGATCCAGGATTTTTGCCACCGTACAGGGGATACCCACATCCCCGAAGGTATTTCTTCTGAAGTATACAAGTGTATGAATTTCATTCGGAGCCATACCAACGAAAATATCTCGGTCAGCGACGTGGCAGATCATATCAATCGCAGTGATTCCTATACCATGAAGCACTTTAAAGAAGAATTGGGGATCAATATGGGCGCATATATTATCAGATGCAAACTGGAAGAAGCCAAGAGTCTCCTGACCTACAGTGAAAAATCACTGGCTGAAATCAGCAGCTATCTCTGCTTTTCCAGCCAGTCCTATTTTCAGAATGTATTCAAAAAACAATACGGCATTACACCACTCCAGTATCGGAAGCAGACCAAAAGCCGATTAGCCTGATGCGTCTGACAGTTTCATGACCATTCTCGAGAGCTACCGTAAGGTTATCGATTTCCTGCTGACTTCCTGGCATAAAGAACTCATTACCATACAACGCATCTTCTCCGGTTTTTCCAGTAGAAAATCACCATTCTTTTTAAGAAGGACTGTGTACTCCGGAAGGAGCGGGCACGGTATATCCAGATGCTCCTGTTCGTATTTCTGAAGTTCCATAAAGTATGCTCTCCTTTCTGCAAAAGTTCAATTAATGCAGCTATTTTATCAAGAGCGCTTTGGGAGATTTTTCAAAATAACGGATAAAATTGTAAATTTACATCTGGATTTTCAAAGCGCTCAGACCATTATCTATTCTATTTTGTGGTATATCCAAAACGAAATTTACAATTATAAGAACTATTTTACAATATCTTTCATGTTTTAAATGATACCATTGAGATATGAAACAGGCCGCTGCTCTATATCAGAACAGCAGCCTGTCAAAACAATTTGTCAACTTTCATTTGTGCTTTCCTCAGTTACCGATAGTTATTTTTATTTAATTCGATGTAAAATTCAATAGTCTCTTTTACAAAATTTTTAATTGCCTTAATCATTTCTATCACTACCTATTATCCTATTGTACAAGTAAACAATTCAGCTGCCCGATCAGCTGTTCCACCTGTTCTCCCGGCATCTGCCCCAGCAGAGATTTCAGCGGCATTTCCCGGATAACTTGCTCTCCCAGCTTCTTGTATTCGTCACTCATACCTTCTGCTGATGCGGCTGTTGCTGCCAATGGAGCCAGCAGTTCCGTAATAACGGGAGCGGTTTTCGTATGATCCAATAATTCTCCGAACGTTGTTGTGAAATCTGCGCGAAGGGGCAGTTCTTTCTGTGTTTCAAACACAATATCCGCATGTAATCGGATGTCATCAGAAGCATGGCCGATCAGGATCCGGTATGTTCCGGATGGCGCATACCAGTCCCCAAGACGTTCTTCATAATAGGAAAGATCCCTCGCCGAAATTTCCATCGACACCGTTTTCTCCTCTCCCGGCAGGAGATGAACTTTGGCAAATCCTTTCAATTCCTTGACCGGTCTTTCCGGTGTGCCGCACAGGTCAGCTACGTACAGCTGTACGACTTCTTTTCCTTCTGTCTTTCCTGTATTTTTCACCTTGAAGGAGACCGTCAGGATATCCTCATCCGTCATTTGAGCCGATGACAAAGTCAGGTCCCCATAAGTAAATTCCGTGTAAGACAGCCCATGTCCGAATGCATACCGCACCGGGACCTTCTTTGTATCATAATAACGGTATCCGACAAAGATATCCTCGCCATATAACACCCGCTTTCCATTTCCCGGAAAATGAAGGAAGCTCGGATTAT
>OLSH01001026.1_pt1 | contig 17072 bp, 9 predicted proteins | sample 1643221 | NCBI WGS metagenome assembly OLSH01 (sample SAMEA3136681, study PRJEB25190) | human gut metagenome | biome: human gut; feature: human-associated habitat; material: faeces | place: Austria | collected 2013 | reverse complement strand
CAAAGCATCGGACCGGCAGAAGTTTGACTCCTATTTGAACCAGCTTTTCAAGGAAGACGTCAATTCCAACACGGTCAATCTGCATTATACCCTTGCACATCCAGAGCGCTACGGCATCAAGGCCAAAAAGGCCAATCTGGGCAACATAGACCTTAAGGATCTTGACCAGGCCGAAGCCAACTGTAAGAAGGAGATACAAAAGCTCAAGGGATTTAACTACAAGAAGCTATCCAAAAGCCAGAAACAGTCTTATGACTATCTGATGGATTACTTTAAGCGGCAGCAAAAACTCGCCCCTTATCCCTATCTGCAGACAGTCCTAAGTCCCACTCTTGGTTCCCAGGCACAGCTTCCTGTGACCCTTTGCGAGTTTCCTTTAAGAAACAAGGAGGATGTAGACACCTATCTCTCTCTGCTCCCCAAAGTCAACTCCTACTTCGATACGGTGATTCGCTACGAAAAGGAACAGGTCAAACGGGGATATTTCATGTCAGATACGGATGTAGATGCCGTCTTAGAACAAATCAACGATTTTACACGGGCTACGGACCACAACTACATGATCGAGGTTTTTAACACCAACATCGATTCTGTCCCAGGTCTCAGCACAAACCAAAAGAGAAATTACCGGAAAGAAAACCGCCGGCTGATCTTAGAAAAAGTAATCCCAGCCTACGAGAATCTGTACAGTGACCTAAAGAATCTGAAAGGAAACGGTAAGAACAAAAAAGGATATGCCCACTTCAAGAATGGGAAGGCATATTATTCTGCTCTTGCGTCCTACAAGACTGGTTCAGACAAAACGGTGCCACAGATGATCAAAGCTACGGAAGACCATCTCTTATATCTTCAGACGGAGATGACAGAGATCATTAAAGAGGACCCTTCCATCTATCACGCGTTTTTAGATCTGGACCTGAATAAATATTCCAGTAAGAAACCAGAAAAGATCCTGACGCAGTTAAAAGAAAAGATCAAGAAAAAGTATCCTGCTGCCGCGGATGTGGACTGTGACATCAAGTATGTCCATTCTTCCCTGGAGGAGACCTCCAGTCCGGCCTTTTACATGATACCTGCCATCGATGACTATAAGAAAAATGTCATCTACATTAACAAAGCACAGACCGGGCAGGAATCCCTGTACCCGACACTGGCCCATGAGGGCTATCCGGGACATTTGTACCAGACGACCTATTTCCACAGCAAGAAGGAACATCCAATCCGCTATATCCTGGATTACCCTGGCTACAGCGAAGGATGGGCAACCTATGTGGAGATGGATTCCTACAGCTATCTTGATATGAAGTCTGAGCTTGAGCCTTTAAAAAAGCTCCTGCCGGACAATTATCTATATAATATGGCATTGAGCGCCAGAGTGGATCTGGGTGTCAACTACGAAGGATGGAGCGTTGATCAGGCTGTCAAATATATGCAGCAGTACGGCACCATCAGTACTTCTGGCATGAAAGCTCTCTACCGCTATGTCATTCAGAACCCAGCCAACTATTTATGCTACTATATCGGCTATTTGGAGTTCATGGAGTTAAAAGATTACTATAAACAGAAATCTGGAAATGCTTATGATGAAAAAGTTTTTCATAAAATCATATTAGATGCCGGACCTAACAGCTTTCGTATACTCAAACAACGCATCGACGAGAACCTGTAAATCCGGGTACGATCTTTGTACCTGCAAAACACATAAGTTTAGGAGGAAAGATTATGTCAACAAAAGCACGTTACACCCATGACGAAATTGGAAAAGGAAAACCGGGATTCTCAAAAACCCGTTCCATCATCGAGGCCGCATTTTACGGCAACAATGTTATTGAGGTCGTAAACCTGAAGCAGGCCTATGAGCTTGCGAAAAATTCTCCAGGTACCATTGTCACTGACATGCCGGTTTACAGAGGAGAAGAGTTTGGCCTGAAAAAGGATTCTAAGGTCCTGCTGTTTAATGACGGTTCTGTCACCGGACGCTGCGCGGCGGCCCGAAGGATCGCCGGAAGTCCCAATGTAGATACCAACGACCTGGATCTGAAAGTCATGGATGCGATTTATGATACACGCAAAAAGACGATGTATCACGCAGAGGTTTACATCGGTCTTGACCCTGAATTTATGGTTAAAGCTCATCTGCTGATCCCTGAAGGCGAAGAAAATATTCTCTACTCCTGGATGCTCAACTTCCAGTATGAGTCTGACGAATACAACAAGATGTATAAAAAGTCCCGTCCGATCGGCAGTGAATCTGATATTTACATTTTCTCAGATCCGCAGTGGAGCCATCCGGAACATCCGCTCGGACTTACTTATTTCAATACACAGACCAACTGCGCGGCGCTGCTTGGAATGCGTTATTTCGGAGAACATAAAAAAGGAACCCTTACCATTGCATGGGCCATCGCTAACAGAAATGGATACGCTTCCTGCCACGGAGGACAGAAAGAATACCGCCTAAGCCCGAACCACAGCTATGTGGCTTCCTTCTTTGGATTATCCGGGTCAGGAAAATCAACATTAACTCATGCGGTCCACAATAATAAATATGATATTACCGTTCTGCATGACGATGCATTTATTATTAATACAGAGACCGGCTCTACCATCGCCATGGAGCCTACCTACTTTGACAAGACCGCTGACTATCCAACCGGATGCGAGGACAATAAATATCTCCTGACAGCACAGAACTGTTCTGCTACCAGAGATGACAAAGGCAATATCGTCCTTGTAACTGAGGATATCCGGAACGGAAACGGCCGTGCCATCAAGTCCAAACTCTGGTCTGCCAACCGTGTGGATAAGATTGAATCTCCGGTCAACGGTATTTTCTGGATCATGAAGGATCCGACTATCCCGCCGATCATCAAGGTCAATGGATCTCATCTGGCCGCCGTTATGGGTGCCACTCTCGCCACAAAACGTACTAACGCTGAGCGCCTGGCCCCTGGAGTGGATCCGAACCGTCTGGTGGTGGAACCATACGCAAACCCATTCCGTACTTATCCGCTGGTGGATGACTATAAGAAGTTCCGTTCCCTTGTAAAAGACCGCCATGTAGAATGTTATATTCTAAATACCGGTGATTTTATGGGCAAAGATATCACGCCGAGCGTCACATTATCTGTTCTGGAACAGGTTGTTGAGGGCAATGCCCAGTTCAAACCATGGGGACCTTTCAGTAATATGGAGACCATCGATGTTGAGGGTTATGTTCCTGACTTTGATGATGAAACTTACGTGAACACCCTGAAAGCAAGAATGACAGAGCGTCTGAACTTCATCTTTGAGAAGGATACGGAAGACGGCGGGTACAACGCTCTTCCTACAGAGGCAAAAGAAGCACTGGCAAAAGTGATCAGTGAAGCACACAACCATGTAAAATAAAAGTGAGGTGAATACTTACCGTGACGAAAGAGCAGCTGAACGACATCGTGGTCAGCCTTTTCCATGAGATATCCTATCAGGAGGAAAAGGCTGTCATTACAGAAGAGTTCAAAGACATTTCCAACAAAGAACTGCATATTATCGATGCCATTGGAACCGGCAGTCCGAAGAACATGTCTTCCATTGCAAAAGCTCTGAACATCACGGTTGGTACCCTGACCATTGCCATCAACAGCCTTTTGAAAAAAGGCTATGTGATCCGGAAACGCGGGGAACAGGACCGGAGGATCGTATATATTTCCTTGTCTGACAAGGGAAAAGAGGCCTATGCGCACCACCGTAAGTTTCACCGGGATATGCTGGAAGACGTGCTTTCCCGTCTGAATGACGATGACGAACGGCTGTTGATCCGGATCATGGAGTATTTCCGGGATTACTATGAAACAAAGAACAATTAAAAAGGAAGCTGGAACAAAATGTTCCAGCTTCCTTTTTACTGCATCCCCGTCAGGATCACACTTGCCATAACTCCCGCGAAGGTTGCCAGCAGAGCTCCGGTAAGCGTATATCTCGTCTTCTTTATATGTACTGCTGAGAAGTAGATAGACATTGTATAAAAACATGTCTCTGTGGAGCTTAAAATAATGGATGACAGCACCCCCTGAGTTGAGTCAGGACCAAAATTCTTAAAGATATCCAGAAGGAATCCCGTGGCCGCTGAGGATGAAAACAGCTTTGCGAAGATTACCGGGAGCACGTCCTTTGGGATCCTCAAGAGTTTTCCCACCGGAGTTAATGCAGACACCAGCAGATCCAATGCTCCTGAGGTCCTGAAGATTTGGACTGCCAGAAAAAGCGCAATAAGTGTCGGCGCGATTTCCAGAACCACCTTAAATCCATCCTGAACCCCTTCCAGAAACGGCTGGTACATTTCCTTTTTTGATATCAGTCCATATAAAATAATAACAAACAAAATCAAGGGGATGATAATGCCGGATAGCGATACAATCACATTCACGTCCCGCCTTATTTCTTCATACTATAATATATCCACAAACCCTTGTCCCATATACCTAAAAAAGAAGCAGGCGTTCATCAGCCTGCTTCTCTGCATATACTTCTGTTATTTTTTATACTTCCTTCTTCGTACTACAAACAAGATGATTCCGATTCCTGCTGCCGCAATGGCTGCAAGCAGTGCCGTCTTGGAATTATCTCCAGTACTGGTCACCTCCGTGGTCGTGGTTTCTTTTTCAATTACTTTGCTGGAGGTCTTGGATCCTCCGTCTCTGTAATAAGAATCCTCTTCATCCTCAGAGGATGTTGTCTCTGTGTATGTGGTGGAAGATTCTGTTGTGCTTCCTCTGTATTCATCGTCATCAGATGCCACATCCAGCATGGTAATATTCTGAATTTCCTCATCTTCACTGACTGTGAACCTGATGTCAGCAGCTTTCTCATAGCCAAACGGAGCTTCAATCTCCCGCAGAATATATTCCTGTCCGACGGCCAGCTTGGCAGTGATCACATGGTCTGTACCGTCAGAGGTCCACTGCTCAACCAGGGTCTCTGCGCCATTGGCTTCAACTTTAAGGATCTGGAGCCTGGCATCCGCCAAAGGTTCCTTTGTTTCACTGTCTTGTTTGGAGATGGTAATCTTCGTCGGAACATTCACCGCAGAAACCCCTGCCGGAATTTCCACAGTCTCATCATTAATGGTGAACTCATACTTTGTATCTCCATTCAGGTGATACCCTTCCGGTGCCTTTGTCTCCTGAAAATAGTAATCTCCAAATCTCAAATGTCCGCGCTTAAGCGTACCGTTCTCATCCGTTTTAAGGCCCTCTTCCACCAGAACTCCATCCTTGGTGTATAGGCTGAATTCCGCTCCTGCCAAAGTCTTTGTCTCATCTTCGCTGTCAAGCTTCTTAAGCTCCACAGAGCCATACTTAGCTTCGTTCTCTGCTGTTATAACGATCGGTGTACTTATGGCTTCATCGTTGATGGTAAACGCATACTTTTTACCGCTGTCCAATTTGAATCCCTCTGGAGCTTTCGTCTCCATGAAATAATAATCTCCGAATTTTAAATAATCATATTTAATTTTACCCTGGTCATCTGTTTTCAGATTCTCAGCAATCAGCGTGCCATCTTTCTTATGCAGACTGAATTCCGCATCCTTCAGCACTTCCGCGGCATCCTCAGAGTTTACTTTCAGAAGTTCCACAGAACCCCTCTTAGCCATATTATCAATCCCCAGCTTAATGTTTAAGGTCCCAGTGCTGTCTGGTTCAAAGCTGTATGTAGTTCCGTCAAATATAATGGCAACTTTGCTCTGCCCTGTCACTTTCTGTCCAATCTCTAACTTAAAATCCTTCGCCGGGAGTTCGTATCCGTCTAAAGTCTGGACTTCTCTTAAATAATAAGTATTTTCATACTTTAAGCCTGCATCAAACGCAATTCTTCCAGTTTCGTCTGTGCGCTTTTCATCACCCACTTTGTTGTTCTTGGAATCATACAACTGAAATACTACATTTTCGAGAGGATCCGTAGTGCCGGCCTCGTTTTTCTGAACGATGACGCGGATATTGTCACCGGTTAAGCCACTGCTGGCTCCTTCCAGAATCAGCGGGATCTCTTCCGTTGTGGAAGAAACCTCTTCTGCACTGGCATCCAGAGTGATCGTATTTTTGATCTCCCCGGTGGCTGTGGTAACATCTGTGATAAACTTCATTTGATAATAGTGATCGAGGCTCAAACCATCCGGCAGGGTAAATACGATCTTACCGTCAATGGCGTCATACTCTGCCTCAACGCCTGAAATCACTGTATCCTTATTGCTTTTATCTACCAAACTTACGGAACCCATTCTATATGTAAGTCCTGCGGGAAGATTGTCTGTAAGCTTAGCTTTCTGCTTTGTAAGCACTTTGTGATTCTTGTTGATATCAACAGTCCACTCTACATAGTTTCCTTTTTTGTAGGATGTAGTTTTTTCCACACTCGGAGTAAATGTTACGGTTACGGTACTTTTCGCAGTCAATTCACCGCTGATCTCATCCGCTGCCGCACTGACCGTATTCACGGCTGTGACTGTCTTTTCTTTCGGCTGGTCAGTCGTTGTGCTCAGTGTGATCTTAGAGGCAGATGTAAAAATCTGATCTCCCGGAAAATGGATCACAATCGTTCCATTGTTCTCCTCATAGTATGGCGCCGTTGCGTTTGGATCCTTCGTGAGCACAGTATTTCCAAACTTAAGGCTTCCATCTACGAGAGTATGATGTTCCGGAAGCTTATCTGTCATTACAAAGTTTTGAAATGTCAGACCGTAGGAATTTGCTGTGACCGTCCAGTCATATCTGTCTTCTTTGGCATTATAAGCACCGCTTTTTTTAAGGTCTGTTTTAATGGTCACTGCACCCTGACCGGAAGTCTCTTTGTCCTTATCCTCCCAGAAAAGCTTGACCTGGTTGCTAAACTTTGTCCCGGTATGAGTAGTGCTGTCCCCAATCTGTTTCAGATCAAGATCGCTGGTAATTTTTGTGCGGTATGTGATGGTACACACATTTTTACCCAGGTTCTTAATCGTATATTTAATGGTATTGCCCTGGACTACAGGATCAGTATAATCCTTACCTCCATAGCTGGCTTTAAAGCTACCGCTCACATATTCCAAGCCGTCTCCGAGAGTATCTGTAAAGTCGACATTCCCTGTCACATTTTTCGAAGGGTTCTTGTTAATCGTTACTTTCCAGTCGATAAATTGCTTTCCATCCTGATTCACAAGGCTGCCAGACTTGTTCAGATCAATCTTTTTCGTTTCATATCCAGGGGTCCAGCCATATCCGTCTTCCCACTCAGACAGTTTGATATTATTACCGATTGTTATGACTGCGTTATTCTTGGGATTAGAAGATAGTTCTCCATGGTTTCCCTCTGTATCCAGCCAGATCTTATAATAAACAGTGGCGGAAGTCTGTTTAGGATCCAGCTTTATTTTCAGGATGTTTGTCTTCTCATCGTAAGTATACTGGTTAATTCCAGGCTCGGAGCCAGAGACCTTTTTGAGGATAATATCCTTATCCCCGTAGTTAACCCTCAGCGTATTCTGTTCTTCATTCAAGTAAGTGCCGGAAGGAAGCTGATCGGAGATCAACACCGGTTCTACAATCCTTCCCCCGTTATCATATATCGCTGACAGCTTATAGCCGAGCCAGGTTCTGTCCTCTGTATCATCGTAACCCAATGCCGGGCTGTCTTTTGTCTTAATAAACTGATACTGTGTCGCACGGACAGAAGCTGTGGAACTTGCCTCGCCTTTCTGGTCCGCCGTCTCTATTTTAACAGTATTCGTAATATTGTTGTTGATTTGGGCAGATCCATTTTGATTGTACTTCATGTCCTCAAAATACTTGTCCGGGATCTTTGTTTTATATGTGATCAGGTGATCCCCATCTGAGACATCTCCGAATGTATATTCCCACCCCTTTTCCGTTAGTGTGGGATCTGCAGCCGGAGTCCCATCCAGCGTCATGGAGCCGCTGACAAATTCCTGCTCTTCTGGATTCTTAAATGTATCGGTAAGCTTGTATCCCTTCAGATTTTTATCACCTGCGTCCGGGGTCGCTGTAACGCTCCAGGTGATGGTCTGGTCATCCCGGTTCAGGGTTCCTGACTTCTTCACACCAGGGCTTTTCTTTGTCACTTCCGGTTCCACATCGGTCTTATATTCTTTCCCGTAGCCCTCCAGCTGTCCCAGGTCAAAGATGATCACCTGGTCAACCAGTTTTTCCGCATCCACACTGCACTGGATCTGTATATATCCTTCCACGTTGGATTCTGTCAGCGTCTTCGGAAATGCTATCGTAATCGTATTGTCACTGTGAATGGTCCAGTTCGGGACCTCATCTACCGCTCCCTGCTGGCTCTCATTGAGCTTTCTCGCCGTACCGGTAAGGTTTTCTAAATGAAAAACACTCGGAAGCTTCAGCTTATATGTAGAGCCTCCCTCAATATTTACATTGTTCGGAATCTTAAACTCATAGCGGATCAGAACGCTACTGTCCTTTGTCACTGGATGAGTGTCAGAAAATGACTCTCCTGTTTTCTGGTCCTTAAACTCAAATTTTGTAAGGAACTTTGTAAAATCTCCGTTTATTATAACAGCGCTTTTGGAAGCTTTACTCTTGTTAACAGCAGTCCTTTTCTTCGTCTCTGCAGTTGAAGCTGTTGCCGCCTTTTGGACTTTTGTGCCAGCCTGTGTTGTGGCCTGAACTTCTGTCGTCTTTTCTGTGGCCGCCGTTGTGGTTTTCTCTGCTTCGGTGACCTGCGTTGTTGACTCTGTACCCTCTGTTGTCATCTGTTGCATGGTTTCTGTGTTCTGAGCCGCCTCTTCTTCCTGGGCTGACAACCCCTTCAGGTGATTGCTTCCCAGGATCGCCGCAACCGTGAACACTGCCACAAAGATCAGTGCCGCTTTTCTTCTTACTTTTCTCTTCTTAAACATAATAGATCCCCCCATTTTTCATGATTAACAAAAAAGACTGAAAACCCAATGGATTTTCAATCTACACATAAATAATCATTTATGAGGCAGCTGGCTGCCACGGCTTTACCGCCAAGGCCCTTTAGCTTTGCGTCACTGCTTTTCAGCAGGTTTGCCTATTTACTTGCTACTTTAAGCATATTATGTTTACCAAAATAAGTCAAGTGATTTCCTTACGCATATATGTGCATCACGCCTGCGGAACTATCTTATGGAACAAAAAGGGATGCATTTTCACCAGTTCTCCGGCTTGCATTCGAACTGGTGAAAATGGACGTAATGTCTGCTGGAGATGGCTGTTGCAAGACAAAAGGCGCCACCTATGATAGTTATTTACCACTATTGGAGGAGCGCATTTCAAAGGCGCGACGGAAATAGTGGTAAATAACTCATACTTATGAAACTGTCCGCCTCAGTAAGTATCCCTTTTCCTGTTAAGTTTTATTATCTGCGTCTTCTCCTTACAAGGATCCATACCGCACCTGCCGCGCCTGCCGCAGCTAAAATGAATAAAGCTGTATAACTTCTGTCTCCGGTTCTGGAAACCTCAGACTCTGTTACAGTGGTCACTGATTCACTGGAAGTCTTAGAGGTCTTATTCTCTTCCTTGTAATAGGAATCTTCTGGTTCTTCATAAGTTGTTGTGGTTGTCGTTGTCTCAGTTGATGATGTCTCTTCCTCGTTGTCTCCATAGTATGGATCTTCCGGTGACGGTTCGTCGTACATCTCGATCTGTTGGAGCTCTCCTCCGGCTTCGACTGTAAACTCTACATCCTCGGCAAGCTCATATCCAAATGGAGCCTCTGTTTCCCGCAGAAAATACGTTTCCCCAGGGATTAGTTTCCCTGTAACCTGATGAGCCTCTTCTGTGGAAGTCCATTCTTCAACGGTCTGCTCTGATCCATCTTCCTGAACCTTGATGATCTGAAGCTTTGCTCCTGAGAGAGCCTTCTTTGTCTGTGCATCTAATTTGAGCACAGCAACCTTTGTCGGGAGATTCTCAGCCTCAACAGTCACCGGAGTCTCCACGGCCTGGTCATTGATCTCAAAAGTATATTTTGTGTCTGCGTCCAGGTTATATCCTTCCGGTGCTTTTGTCTCCTGGAAATAATAACTGCCGAACCTTAAATAATCAAACTGGATCATTCCCTGGGCATCAGTCCTGAGTCCTTGTGCTACCAGTTCACCGTTTTCCTTGTAAAGGCTGAACTCCGCCCCTTCCAGTGACTCGGCAGTATTCTCACTGCTAACCTTCTTAAGCAGTACAGAGCCTCTTTTTGCATCGTTGGTTACTGTAAAATCAAAATTTAATGTTCCGTTTTCATCTGTAGTAAACTTGTAATCCTTGCCGTCAAACTGCACAAGTACCTGATCTGAGTCTTTTTCTCCGATGGTCAGCTCATATTCTTTTTGATCCAGAACATAACCGTCTAACGCTTTTGTTTCTTTCAGATAATAGGTGTTTCCATATTTCAGTCCTGCATCAAAGGCAATCCTGCCCTTTGCGTCTGTGGTCAGCGGAGTTCCCACTTTATCTCTGTTATGATCGTAAAGCTGGAATTCAACCTCTTCCAAAGGAGCCTGATTTTCAGAATCCGTTTTATTGAGGATGAAACGGATATTGTCTCCTGTGAGCCCGCTGTTCATGCCCTGTAAGATTAATGGCACACTGCCGCTGGTCGCTTTTGTCTCTTTGGCACTGGCATCAAATGTGACTGTATTCTTTACATTCTTTGTAGCCGTTGTCACATCTGTGATGAAAACCATCTTATATTGATGGGCCAGATCGACGCCTTCCGGAAGTGTAAACACGATCTTTCCTGATGTTTCATCATAATCTTCAGCTACATCGGCGACTTTTTTATTTCCATCTGTCACATCATAGAGTTTTACAGATCCTTCTCTGTAGACCAACCCCGGCTGGAGTGTGTCTGTCAACTCCGCTTTCTGTTTTGTCAGGACCGCATTATTTTTGTTGATATTGACCGTCCACTCTACAAAGTTTCCTTTTTTATAGGATGTTGTCTTTTCTACATTCGGAGTATAACTTACATTTACTTCTGCTTTTGCTGTTAATTCTGATTTAAACTCATCTGCGGATACGCTGACTTCATTTACCGCCTTTACAGATTCCGGTTTTGTCTCTGCCTTTGTCTCATCCGTCTCCGTGCTCAGTGTCAGATCGTTCTGGTCCGTAGGCAGCATCAATTCTGGAAAATGAATGATGAGATTGTTTCCGCTCACTTCATAGTACGGCTGTCCCGTGCTTTTCTCTGTCCCAAGAACTGTACTTCCATACTTGAGGCTTCCTTCCACCAGCTTGTGGCCTTCAGGAAGTTTTTCTGTGACTGTCATGTTATGGACATAAAGACCTTTTGATCTGAGCCAAATGGTCCAGTCAAACTGATCCTTACTGCTGTTATAGCTTCCTTTTTTTGTTACAAATGTCTGGATGTTGACTGTTCCAGTTCCTGTAATATCCTGTTTGTTTCCATCCCACTCAAGATACACATGATTCTTAAACGAGATTGAAGGTGAGCTTCCGTCTGCTTTCTGAGTAAACTGGAGTGCACCGCCCTTGATCTTTGTAGTATACGTGATGGTGCATTTGTTTTTTCCAAGGTCTTTGATCGTATAGTTTAATTCGTTTCCGTTTACCTGGACGTTTTTATCATTTTTGCCTTTATAATTTGCATTAAAAGAGCCGTCTACATATTCCAGGCTTTCCGGCAGGACATCTTTAAATTTGATATCTGTATTTACCGTCTTTGTAGGATTTTCATTAATGGTAACCGTCCATTTGATGGTATTATCATTATCCACTCTGGCAAAGGCACCAGATTTTTTAAGTCCGAGTTTGCCTTCCTGATAGCCGACTCCCCAGTTAGAATCTTCCCAGTCAGAAATACTCACATGATCACCAACCGTCATCGTTGCCGTATTTCTAATCTTTCCGGCTTTGACTGCCGTCTCTGTAGACAGCCAGATCTTGTAGTTAACAAAGACATCTTTGCCACTGGCATCGGGATCCAGAGCTATCTTAAATTCTCTTGTTGATACATTATAAGTATATTCATTCACCTCAAGTGTCTGGCCAGATGCTTTGGTAAGCTTCAATGCTGTGTCTTTGCCATACTGCACGGTGAGCTCTCCATCCTTTTCCATGAGGACTGTTCCTTCCGGAAGCTTATCTGTAAGAGTTACAGGGAGCTTCTTGCCCGCTGCATCATAATTGCCTTTTAATTGAAATCCAAGATAGGGTTTCTTTTCTGTTTCATCATATCCTACATTGTTGGATGCACTTTTATTTTTCCAGAATGCATATCTTACAGCCTTCACAGAAACATTGGCTGAAGCCTCACCTTTTCCATCCTTCGTTTTTATGGTAACAGTGTTAGCAACACCTCCGGATAAATCAGCAGCGCCGCCGCTATTATAATGAATGTCGAAAAACTCATCTGTTAATTTTGTCTTATAGGTAAGAGTGTGCTTTCCGTCACTGACCTTTCCAAATGTATACTTCCATCCATTGTCTGAGAACTCAGGATCTGCTGCCTGGACTCCGTCAAGCTTCATGGAACCTTTTACATAGGACTGATACTTTGCGGTTCCTGTCTGGGCATTTTTATAAAATACGTCGGTAAGTGTGTAGCCCTCCAGGTTCTTATCGGATGCATCCGGTTTTGCCGTGATTGTCCATGTGACGGTCTGGTCCTCTCTGTTTAAGGAGCCTGACTTTGCCACTTCCGGGCTTTTCTTCGTTACTTCCGGTTTATAGTCAGTCTCAAATTCTTCTCCGTATCCCTCAAGCTGTCCCAGATCAAAAATAATGGTCTCGTCTTTTAATTTATCTGCGTCAACGCTGCAGTTAATCTCCATGAATCCTTCAATATTAGACTCTGTCAATGTCTTTGGGAATGTGACCGTGATAGTAGAATCACGGTTGACTTTCCAGTTGGGAACGTCCTCTACATTACCCGCCTGCTGTTTATTCAGCTTCTGCGCAACGCCGCTTAAACCATCAAGGTGAAAAACGTTTGGCATCTTCAGGATAAAAGTGGATCCTCCCTGGATTGTTATATCATTGGGGATCTTAAACTCATACCTGATGATCACATTGCTGTCCTTTGTGACAGGATGTGACTGCGAAAACTCTTTTCCTTCATGGTCGGTAAATGCAAATTTAGTTAAATATTTGGTAAAATCGCCGTTTGTCACTGCAGGCTCTGAAGCCTTTTTTACAGACTTTGCGGCTGTTTTTTTCTGAACTGTTGTTACAGATGCAGTGCTCTGCTCCGTGGTGGATTTGGCAGTGCTCTCTGTATTGGCCTTTGGCTCTGCTGTTGTGGCAGACTCTGTGGCTGTTGTAGATACTTCTTCTGTAGCAGAAGAAGCTTCAGATGTAGAAGTGTTTTGATCTGCTGTACTCGCTGTTCCTGTCTCCTGTGCATATACACTGCTAAAAGCGCCGTTTCCTGCAATAAAAGATACAGTCAGCACAAATGTTGCAAGGATCGCAAGACCTTTCCTTACTTTTTTATTCATTTTTATACCCCCATTAATTATATGAAATAAAAAAGACCGAAAATCCTATGGATTCTCAATCTACACATAAATAATAATTTATGAGGCAGCTGGCTGGCACGACTGTACTCCCTATACAATATAGCCCCTATAGCTTTGCGTCACTGCCTTTCGGCAGCTTTGCCTATTTATTTGGTTACTCCCTTTACCCTATTCTCATCATATACAAATTGACGCTATAAATCAAGTGCTTTTTTGAAATTTCTCCATGATCTTTGCAAAAAAAATTCCCACAATGGTTGAACAGAAGGTCGCGATTATAGCGGGGGCAACAATCGCAGTTGGATTTACGCTGCCGTACTGACTTCGGAATACAATGATGTTGACAGGGATCAGCTGCAGGGAGGAGATATTCAAAATTAAAAACATGCACATTTCTCTGGTTGCAGTTCCCTTATGAGGGTTGATTCTGTCCAGAGCCTTCATCGCTTTGATTCCTGAAGGCGTGGCTGCCCAGCCCAGTCCCAGAAGATTGGCCACGATATTCGTGCTGATGTATTCTTTCGCTTCCTTATCCCTTAATCTCGGAAACAGCAGCCTTAAAAACGGCGCGATCAGCCTCTCAAGCTTTTTCACCAGCCCGAGAGAAACCGCAACATTCATAATGCCGGACCATACCCCTACAACACCGAACATAAGAATACAGAGTTGTACAGCCTCCTTGGAGGAATCCAGAATCGTGTCTGAAACTGCATTCAGATTGCCGTTAATACTTCCTATTAAGATACCTGCTAAAATTAAGACACTCCATATATAATTGATCAAAGGAAAACTCCTTTTTCTTTCATACTTTATCCTATTCCCTGTGTTAAGGTAATATGCTTCAAAGCCCGGATTTGACAAGCTTTCTGAGGTATGATATTGTTAGGTATAGTAGTTTACTAATTTGCAAGGAGGGAAGCGAATATGAAGAGTACAGGTATTGTAAGAAAGCTTGATGAGCTAGGACGTATTACTTTACCAATTGAGTTAAGACGTAATCTGGATGTGAATGAGAGGGATCCCCTTGAGATCTTCGTTGACGAAGATACAATCATATTGAAAAAGTACAATCCAGCGGACATCTTTACTGGCGAAATGGATGATCTCGTTGAGTACAAAGGCAAAAAAGTTTCAAAAAGTTCTATCATTGAATTAGCCAAGCTTGCTGGTTTAAATGTTGCAGAATAAAATGAAAGATGATATTTAGGAGACATATGAACGTTCATATGTCTCTTTTTAAATTACTGATCTTTATATTTCAGCAGTTCTTGGTACACGTCCCTCTTTCCAACTCCCCGGTCCTTGGCTACCAGCTTCATAGCCTCTTTCTGCGTGTAGCCTCTTTTCATATAGGTTTCCATGTGTTCCATCAAGTCCAATTCCTGATACTGTTCCTGACTTTCTTTCACAATCTCCTGAAAGGTCCTCCCCTGGATCACCAGAACACATTCTCCCTTTACCGGATGCTCACTATAATACGCAATCACTTCTTCTATATTTGAAACAAACGCTGTCTCATGCTTCTTTGTCAGTTCCCGACAGACTGTCATCTTTCTGTTGCCCAATGCGTCATACAGCTCCTCCAGAGTTTTCATCATACGGTGGGGAGCCTCATACAGGATTATGGTTCTTGTTTCATCCTTCAGCTGGCTTAAAACCATAGCCCGTTCCTTTTTATCTGCAGGCAGGAATGCCTCAAAGCAAAACCGTCTGGTAGGCTGTCCTGAAATGATCAGGGCATTGATCAGAGCGCATGCCCCGGGAAGGGCTGTCACTGGAATCCCATTTTCATGACACTGCTTCACCAATTCCTCCCCCGGATCAGAAATCCCCGGAGTCCCTGCATCCGTGATCAACGCGATGTCTTTTCCCTCACTTAAAAGTTTCACAAGGTAACGTGCCTTCTCCACCCGGTTATATTCGTGATAGCTGGTCATTTTAGTCTTAATCTCAAAATGATTCAAAAGCTTGATACTGTGTCTGGTATCTTCTGCGGCAATCAGGTCTGCGTTTTTTAAAGTTTCCAATACCCGGAATGTGATATCTTCCAGGTTACCGATCGGTGTCGCACATAGATATAATGTTCCTGCCATTTAAACCTCCCCTGGCTTCCATCCATAGATCTCGTAAATTTCTTCTGTATACTGGCCCTGTTTTTCATAGATGATCAAAGGCGGTTCCACCTTCATTCTGGATCTTCCGCCTTTCACTGCCTCCAGAAGAAAAATATTAGACTCCTTATCCCTATAGGGATAGACAAAACGGATCCTCTTTGGTTCCAAGCCGTCTTCTCTCAGGCAGTGAAGTATCTCTGCCAGCCGATAGCTCCGGTGAACTAAAAACAAACTTCCGCTGTGCTTTAAAAGGACCCTGGCAGCCTTTGACACATCCTCAAACTTGCACAGGATCTCGTGTCTGGCTATGGCTTTTGCCCCATTAGGATTCTTGAGTCCATGGTCGTCAACCATGTAAGGCGGATTGGATGTGACCACATCAAAACTGTCATGTGAAAAAATCGTAGAAGCCTTGGTAATGTCGCCTTCTACGATCTCAATCTTTTCTTCCAGGCCGTTTGCTGCAGCACTTCTCTCTGCCATCCTGGCCATCTCACTCTGGATCTCCAACCCTGTGAAATGTCTGCCCGGTGTCTTAGCCTCCAGAAGAATAGGAAGAATACCGGTTCCAGTACCCAGATCCAGTACCTTCCCTCCCCTTTTTACTTTGACAAAGGAGGACAAAAGAACCGCGTCCATTCCAAAACAGAATCCATCTCTTTTTTGAATGATCTGATAACCCTTGATGCCCAGATCATCCAGACGTTCCCCATCTTGAAGCTCAATTTTCATAATTCTTCTGATTGCCCTTTCCCCGTCTTTTTCTTCCGCCTTTTGGGTGATAGTTCAGGTCATCCAGCTTGTACTCAACGATCTCTTTATCCCCATTGTCATCTACTACGATCAGCTTCACGTTCTGCCTTAAGATATTGACTCTCTGTACTTCCCCGGTACGGCCGTCCGCAGTTTTCACCACATCCCCGATGTTCGGAAGCTTTTTGTTCAAATATTCGTAAGTCTCCTGCTCGTTTTTCAGACAGCACATCAGACGCCCGCAGACCCCTGAAATCTTTGTTGGATTCAGAGATAGGCTCTGTTCTTTAGCCATCTTAATAGAAACCGGGATAAACTCTGACAGATAAGAACTGCAACACAGTGCTCTACCGCAGATTCCGATACCTCCCAGCATTTTGGCTTCATCTCTCACACCAATCTGACGGAGCTCAATCCTTGTTCTAAATATAGATGCAAGGTCTTTTACCAATTCCCTGAAGTCAACTCTTCCGTCCGCTGTAAAGTAAAACAGCACCTTATTGTTGTCAAACGTATACTCTGTAGCCACCAGTTTCATCTCCAGTTTATGTTCACGGATCTTCTGGGTACAGATTGAAAACGCTTCTTTTTCCTTTTTCATATTCTCAAGGGCAGCTTCCCTATCTTCCTTTGTGGCAATTCTCAGCACTGGCTTTAATTCGTCGGAGATAGAATCCTTTTCTCCCTTCTTTCTTGCAATGACA
>OLSH01001017.1_pt1 | contig 17231 bp, 10 predicted proteins | sample 1643221 | NCBI WGS metagenome assembly OLSH01 (sample SAMEA3136681, study PRJEB25190) | human gut metagenome | biome: human gut; feature: human-associated habitat; material: faeces | place: Austria | collected 2013 | reverse complement strand
CGAAAAGAAACAGGAAGACTTTGCAGCAGAAGTTGCAGCTCAGATGGGAAACTAAATTCCTAGATAAAATGCAGGTTAAACCCCTTGAAAAGCTCAGAAAATGGGCATTTTCAAGGGGTTTTTGCAGTTGGAGAGAAAATTCATAAATTATCGTAAAATACCGTATTTTATCATTAGATTTGGGGGAAATTTGGGGGAAGACTTGGGGGAAAAGCTTCCCCCAAATGCCATCTTAAACTTTGCCTCTTTCTTCTGAATAAAGAGGAGAAGTTTGCTTGTCGTTTCTTTTTGGGGGATAACGCTATCCCCCAAATTTGAACGTAAAATAGTATATCTTTCCCCAAATTATCGTAAGTTATCGCATGGAAAATAGGGATTGTGGAAAGACGGGGGATAATTTATAATATAAAGAAAGAGACAAGTGAATACGTGGCAGAATATTTTGTCTCCTAGTGTGTCGGAGCCTTAAAAAGCGTGATATTTGGCAGTATTTAGTGCTGTTTTGTACGGAATTTGCGGATATAGAAGATCTAAATGGACAGGATGATACGAGCCGAATGGATGGAATTTGTGACTTTTTGTGGAGAAAATTCGTAATGAGAATAGTACATGCATAAAAAAAGTGGTGTAGTGTGGAGGAAAAGAATGAGATTACTTGCAAGAGATTTGAAACCAGTAACATTAATGAAAGTAAACGGTGACCTTTATCATGGTATAAGAGTGAATCTGCAAAGTTCGGTAAATAAACTATTAACGCAAGCTTTTGATATACCTTTTGAAGAAGGTGATTTTATTGAACGGGAACTGAAGAATGGTATAAAAGAAAAATACATAATTTTAAAAATAAATTATTCTACAAATGTGATTAACATGGATATTGAGAAGGTTACAGATTTAACTAAAAATAGAGGAGAGAAGATCATGGAGGAGAGGGAGAGAATAGTAAATAACACAAATAATTTTTATGGAGAGGCAACAGGAATACAAATTCAGCAAGGAACAAACAATTCTTTACAAGAGCAGACAATAACCCAAGAGTTTAATTATGCTAAAGTGAAAGAAGTTTTAGAGCAAATTAAAAAGTATGATAGTATGTTTGATGAAGAGTATGGAGAAAAAGCACCGGAGCTAAGAAATATGATTGAAGAAATAGAAGTTTTATTACAAAAGAGAGAAAATCCGAGTAAAATAAAAATGGTATTGACTGAAATTAAAAATTTATCTATTGGTATAGCAGGCAGTTTAATTGCTTCGGGTATCCTTGCAACTATTGCTCCGATATTATAGGTGGTGAACAAAAGTGGGAATAGTAATTGAATTACAAAGAGAGGCGTTAGATGAAAAAATATCTATTGAATCTTTGATGAGAAAGGCTTACTTAGTAGCCAGAAAGCTTAATCTGAAAGAGTTTGAAGAATGGATAAGCCAAGAGCAAAATGGGTACAAACAAGAAGTTCCGGAATATCGGAATATAGCAGGTGAAATTAAAGCATGGAATCCTTATCATGGCGGGATTCCAATGGTCTTATCTGCTGACATATCAGATTTGGTTTCTAAAATGCCGATACCTACTTCAATTTCAGAATTACAAGATGTGTATAACTCAAGTGAAGGTACAGTATGTTTATCTGTAAATGGAACCTTAACCGAATGGTTTAATTCTAATATGGATTTTATACCCACCAAGTATCAATTTTTTTCTACGAAAAGTGAATTGTATAGAATTATGAGTACGGTGAGAAATAAGATTTTGGATTGGGCATTACTTCTTGAAGAAAATGGAATAGTGGGCGAAGGAATGACATTTACCGATATAGAAAAGAAAATAGCTCATAACACTCAAGTTATCAATAATTACATAAATAACTTTTATGCTGAAGTTTCTGATATAGATATGCAACAAGGACAATAATGAGCTTTATAGATCTAAAAGATTTTTTGCATTTTTGAAAATTCAAAGCATCATTTCTATTACTATAAAATTAAAGCGGAGGTGTTGATAATGACATTCAGAGAGGGTGTAGTTATTTCTGCTTATATAGGGGGGGGCTTTGTGAATTGTTTCGATTTGTTCACGAATACATCAAGGAAATATTGGGAGGGGAACTGTTTAGATATTAAAAAGTTTAATATTTGGCGATATTCAGAGCTGTTTTGTACGGAATTTGAGGATGAAAGAGGACTAAACGGACGGGATGATATGAGGTAAATGGATGGAATTTTTGACTTTTGGTTTTATAAAGATTTATAATAGGGAAAATTGATTGGGAGGATACATGGCATTAGATTTTTGGTACAATGAAGCTGAGAAAAAAGAACAAGATGAAAAATGGAAGCAGGATTTTAAAAATATCGGAGGAGATGTATATTCCTTTTTTATAGACACTGCGATTGAAAAAGGATATGAAAATCGAGAGGGACAATGGGATATGTCTTTTGAAATAACAGATGCAATGAAGAATCGACAGCATATTGTAGTCGAAGCAGGCGTTGGAATTGGAAAGACATTTGCTTATATTGTACCTCTTTTATATTATCATAAGAGATATAAAAAGCCGATAGTAATAGCGACATCCACCATTGCATTACAGGAGCAGTTAGCAGCGGATATTAAAATCATCGAGGATATAATTGGATACTATCCAGATATAGTTCTTGCAAAAGGGCAGAATCATTTTCTATGCAAATATAGATGTGATGCGTATTTCCTTTGTGAAAAAGATGAAACGATTAGAAAAATATATGCGGAAATTGAAAAAGGCGGATGTCAGAAGGCAGATTGGGATATTTATATACCAGATAATATATGGAATCAAATAAATGTAAAAGAGTTTAATCCTGTATTTTGTAGGCAGAATTGCGTTCATAAAGATTACTGTTTCTATTATAGCTTGAGGCATGAACTATTAACCACAAATGGAATTATTTTATGCAATCAGGATTTATTGACGATAAATTTAAGAAAGCGTCATAATTTTTCAAAAGAAATTATTACAGATAGATTTCAATTCGTTGTAATAGATGAAGCACATAACTTGGAAGGTAAAGTTAGAAATTCATATACAACAGAGGTAAGTTATATTTCACTGCAAAGGACCGTTGAGCAAGCAAGAAAAATTGCCAGAGGATTGGGAAATACAATTGATAAGAAACTTAAAAGATATTATAAACATTTGGACAGCGTTTTTGATTCTTTAAACTTACAAGTAAAAGATCAGGATAGAATAGCAAAAAAAGAAAATCGTGAAATTGAGAGATATTATCTTGACCGAAACATTCCGGCATTGCAAGGATTAAAAGACTGTGTTCATGATATATTTTTGGAAGTATCTATGCAGTTTGGAGTAGATGATTCTTATAGAAATAAAGATTATGATGCAGAATTAGAAGCATTGGAGTTACAGGAAGAGTTTTGGACAGCTATGCTGAAAGAAGAGTGTGAAGATATATTTTGGATGACTTTAAATGGAAAAGGGAAAAAGGGAATAGTATTAGCAAATTGTCCAAAGGATGTTAATAAATTAACTGAACGTCTCTTTTTTTCGGATGCTGATTTTACAACAATACTGACATCAGCAACGATAACAAGTGGCGTCGGGGAAGATTATGAAGAAGGTTACAAATATTTTATTGCAAACACAAATTTCCCGATGGAGAAAGGTTTTATTGCTGAACCTAAATATTCTCCTTTTAACTATGATGAACATGCAATGATTTATTACACAGAGGATATGCCTCACCCAAGTCATGAACGGAAGAGGTTTATTGAAAGAGGGATTGACGAGATTGTACGGATATTGGAAATATCCAAAGGAAAGGCATTGATCCTTTTTACTGCTAAAAGTGATATGCTTGAAGTATACGAAGGGTTAAAAGAAAGAGTGCCATATAGAGTTTTAATGCAAAATGGAAGTGCATCACAAAGTGATACAATTGCTGAATTTAAAAAGGATGTTAATTCGGTATTGTTGGGAACGGGTACATATTGGGAAGGTATCAGTGTTGAAGGAATAGCATTGTCAAATTTAATTATCTTTAAATTACCGTTCCCAGTTCCAGAACCGATTATTGATTATAAAACAAGTATTTGCCAAGATGGCTTAATGGAAGTGTTAGTACCTGAGATGATTATAAAATTGAAACAAGGAATTGGTAGGTTAATAAGAAGTGAGAAGGATTTTGGAATTGTTTCAATTATTGATTCAAGAGTAGGTGAAAAATCTAAAGCAAAATATAAAAGGAATATTTGGGAAGCACTACCTATAAAGAATAGAACATCCGATTTTGATGAAATTGAAGAATTTTATAATTTATTGAATAGCGGCAAAAAGGAAGATGTATGTTTACAAAAGAGGAATCGGTAATAAAAAGTATTTTACTGATTCATAAGGAAATATTTACAGCAAGATATTACATACCCAGTTGGTTTTACAAGAATCAACTGGGATTTTTTATGCCTAAATTTCCATACATAGCCATTCCCCACAAAGGAGTGGCTATTAAATTTGAGAAGAAAGGAGGAAGTCAGAGGATGACATCAAAGTGTAAAGTAATTGCGATTGCGAATCAGAAAGGAGGCACAGGGAAAACAACGACAACGGTAAATCTTGGAGTGGGATTGGCAAATGAAGGGAAAAAGGTGCTTTTAGTAGATGCTGATCCGCAGGGAGATTTGACCACATCATTAGGTTGGGCAGATCAGGATAATCTTCCGGTAACACTTGCAACACACATGGAAAGTATTATCCGGGATAAGAGTATAAAACCGGATGAAGGAATGCTGCACCATGCGGAAGGCGTTGATTTAATTCCAGCAAATATTGAATTGTCAGGAATGGAAATGTTGCTCGTAAATGCAATGAGCAGGGAAACAACATTGAAAACGTATCTGGAAACGTTAAAGAAATCTTATGACTATGTTCTGATTGATTGTATGCCAAGTTTGGGAATGCTGACAATCAACGCATTAGCGGCAGCAGACAGCGTGATTGTGCCGGTTCAGGCGCATTATCTGCCTTTAAAGGGAATGACGCAGTTAATGCAGACGATTAAAAAGGTACAACGCCAAATCAATCCGTCTTTGAAAGTAGATGGAGTGCTGCTTACGCTTGCGGATATGCGGACAAATCTTGCCCGTGCCACAGAGAACAGCCTGAAAGAAAACTATGGAAAATTTATCAAAGTGTATCAGACTGTAATTCCGGTTGCAGTAAAGGCAGCAGAGACAAGCGCCGCCGGCAAGAGTATTTACAGTTATGACAAGGACAGCACGGTAGCGAAAGCATATCAAGCCTTTACAAAGGAGGTGGTTCGGGATGGCGAAAGGCAGAGAAATCAACTTCAATCTTCCCTCAGCCGATGATTTGTTCAGTACGCAGGAGGAACGAGATGAAGCGAAACGGGAAATGATTATGGAAATTTCTATTGAAGAGATCTGTGATTTTCCGAATCATCCGTTTAAAATCCGAATGGATGAGGAAATGGCGAATCTGGTGGAAAGTGTAAAACAGTATGGTGTTCTTTCGCCGGTGATCGTCAGACCAAAGGACGATGGCAGCTATGAAATGATTGCCGGGCATCGGAGAAGATATGCAAGTGAACTGGCAGAAAAAACAGAAATTCCATGTATTGTAAGAAATCTTTCCGATGAAGAATCGACTATTCTCATGGTTGACTCCAACTTACAGCGAGAGAAGATATTGCCATCAGAAAAAGCGTTTGCCTATAAAATGAAACTGGATGCCATGAAACGTCAGGCAGGAAGACCAAATAAAAATTATGTGCCAGTGGCACAGGATTTAAGGGGAAAGACATCAAGACAGATATTAGGAGAACAAGTAGGAGAAAGTCAAGACCAAATCCGTCGTTTTATCCGTTTAACAAATCTTATCCCGGAGTTGTTAGAGTTAGTGGATAATTCTGTACTAAAGGAAAAAGATAAGTTGCAGATTGCTTTGCGTCCGGCGGTGGAGTTATCGTATCTGTCAGAAGAGGAACAGTCAGATTTATATGAAACGATAGAATCGGAAGACTGTACGCCGAGTCATGCGCAGGCAATTAAACTGCGGAAGTTATCGGAAGAGGGACGGTTGGATGAAAATGTGATTTTTTCAATCTTGACAGAGGAAAAGGGAAATCAAAAGGAGCAGTTTCGGATGCCGAGAGAGCGGATACAGAAATATTTTCCACCGAAAGCAACGGAAAAGCAGATTGAGGATACGATTGTGAAAGCGTTGGAGCTGTATCGAAAACGGGAACGCAGTTTAGAACGATAAGGCTTGCCATTTTGGGAAACATGTCCCCGCATCTGGACAGCCTTTTTCTTTTTGTTCCCCCTTCCCACACCCTACCCCCTCAAGATTACCAGCAGTTTACCAGCCGAAAAAAGAATAAGGGGAATGTGGCTATCCACAATTTCCAACAGTTGTAGTAGATTTGGAGCAAGTTAAAAGTGAGAGAGAAACAGGAAATACCCCGCAGTTTGTGGGGATTTTTTTATGAAAGGATTTAGACTATGAGAAAGAAATTCAAAAGAAACAGCCGAAGAGTGCTGGCATTTATGTTAGGTGTTTTGACAATGCTGACAGCATTCGGAACATCAGTAACTACCGCATTTGCAGCGGACGGAACGCTGCATTTTAATTCCGGAGAAACCATTGCGTATGGAGATTATTATACAACAAGGATGACGTTTGATGGGGAAAACACAGCTTACTGTTTGGAACCTTTGAAGAAAACGCCGGAGGCGGGAGAGTATGAGTATAATTTACTTCCGCAGGACTCACCAATCCGCAAGGCATTGTATTATCTGAATGGTGGATATGGCTACGAAACGATTACAAGAGACCAGTGTTTTCATGGATGGTCTGATACGGATGCGTATGTGATCGGACATCTGACGGTTGCCTATATCTATGATAACTATAATGATGCAGGTGGGGCATTTTATGGCGCACCGCAAAATTTTATTGACAAGACAAAGGAAGTCGTAGGTGTGATCAATTCCCTGCCGGAACCGCCAAAATCGTTCCGTGCCTTTATTCTTCCGGCGGCAGATCATCAGACTGTTGCAGGAAGCTGGTATGAAAAACCGTATGGCTGGATTGAGCTGTATAAGAGTTCAGCAAATGGCAGTATTTCAGATGGAAATGGAAATTACAGTCTGAAAGGTGCAAAGTATGGTATTTATCAGGGAGAGACGCAGGTTGCAGTGCTTACAACGGATGAGAATGGGTATGCAAAGTCCGGGGAATTGGAAGAGGGCAGTTATACGGTGCGTGAAATCGAAGCTAGTCCCGGATTTGCGATTGATGCCAATGGATATGATGTGTCAGTTGAGTCAGATGTAACTGCGACGTTAAAGGTGCAGGAAGTTCCGCAAAACAACCCGATAGATATTGTGCTTCAGAAAATAGATTCTGAGACACAGAAGAATGAACCGCAGGGAGCCGCATCTTTGGAACATGCAGAGTTTACGGTAAAATATTTTAAAGAGCAGATGGACAGTAATCCAGAAGAGGCGGGAAAGACAGCGGAGAGAACGTGGGTATTTCAGACAGATCAGGAAGGGAAAATAAAATTTACAAAAGAATATCTTCTTTCCGGGGATGAATTTTATTATCAGATGGATGGAGCGACTCCATGTCTGCCGCTTGGAACAGTAACGGTGCAGGAGACAAAGGCGCCGGAAGGCTATCTGATCAATCCGGAGATTTTCGTTCAGAAGATTACCGGGGACGGGAAAGCAGAGACAGTTTTCTGTTATCAAGCAGCATCCGTTCCGGAGCAGGTGTATCGTGGAGATTTGGAATTTGTAAAAGTGGGAGACGGAGAACTGAACCGACTTGCAAATGTTCCATTTACGATTATCTCAAAGACAACTGGTGAGAGCCACACCCTTGTGACAGACAAAAATGGATATGCCAGCACATCTTCCGAGTGGGTAAAACATTCACAGAATACGAATCAAGGAGAATCTTCTGCCGATGGAATCTGGTTTGGAAACGAACCGGTAGATGACAGCAGAGGAGCACTTCCCTATGACACCTATCTATTGGAAGAACAGAGATGTGAAGCAAATGAGGGCATGAATCTTTTAAAAATCGAAGTCACAATTTATAAAGATTCCATTACTGTACCGCTTGGGACATTGACGGATGATCAGATTGAAATCGGGACAACTGCGCTGGATCAGGAAACGGAGTCTCATATTTCCAAGCCGGATGAAAAGGTGACGCTTGTGGATACCGTGGAATATGAGGGCTTGAAGAAAGGGCAGGAATATCAGTTGATTGGAACGCTGATGGATCAGAAAACAGGGGAACCGATTCTGATTGATGGGAAGCCTGTGACAGCAGAGAAAACGTTTAAAGCAAAGAAGAGCAGCGGAACGGTAACTGTAACATTTACGTTTGACGGTGTTTCCTTGAAAGGGAAAACCGTAGTTGTATTTGAAGAACTGTATCAGGAAGATTTAAAACTGGCAGTACATGCGGATCTTTCCGATGAAGACCAGACCATTCATTTCCCGGAAATTGGAACAACTGCGAAGGATGAGGCAACCGGGGAGAATTTCGCGCATGCAGGGGAAAAGGTGACGCTGATTGATACCGTGGCATATCAGAATCTGCTACCGGGACAAGAATATCAGGTAGTTGGAACTTTGATGGATAAGGAGACAGAGAAACCGGTAGAAGTAGATGGAAAACCGGCTACTTCCGAGGCGGTATTTACACCGGAGAATGCAGATGGGACGGTAGATGTAACCTTCACATTTGATGGAAATGTGCTGAAAGGGAAGACAGTTGTTGTATTTGAATCCTTATTATGGAAAGAAAAAGAGATTGCGGTACATGCAGATCTTTCGGATGAGGGGCAGACCATTTATTTCCCGGAAATCGGTACAACCGCAAAAGATACAGAGACGAATAGTCATGTATCGAAAGCAGATGAGGAAGTAACGATTGTAGATACGGTTTCTTATCAGAATTTGGTTCCAGGGAAAGAGTACAAAGTTTCCGGTGTGCTTATGGATAAGGAAACCGGAGAAGAACTGTTGGTGGATGGAAAGAACGTGACTGCGGAGACCGTATTTACACCGGAAAAAGCAGAAGGAACCGTGGAACTTACTTTTGTGTTTGATGGAAGCGCTTTAGAGGGTAAAACGATTGTTGCCTTTGAAACACTCACCTATCAGGAGAAAGAAGTTGCAACACATACCGATATCGAAGATCAGGAGCAGAGTATTTATTTCCCGCAGATTCATACAACAGCGAAAGATGGAACTGATGGAGATCAGGAAGTTACGGAGTCTGAGAAAGTGACGCTTGTAGACACGGTAGCCTACGAAAATCTGGAAACAGGAAAACAATATAAAGTGGCAGGCATGCTGATGGACAAAACGACCGGAAAAGAATTGCTGATTCAGGACAAGCAGGTAACAGCGGAAACCGTTTTTGAGGCGAAAGAAGCAAAGGGGACGGTGGATGTGACTTTTATTTTTGATGGAACCGGACTTGCGGGAAAGGAATTGGTTGTATTTGAAAAACTGTATCTTGTAAGCGAAGAAGGCGAGATTGAAGTAACCGCACATGAGGATCTGGAAGATCAGGGACAGACGGTAAAAGTTGTGGAAAAAGAGTTGCCGCCAAAACCGGAAACACCAAAATCAGATGCACCGAAAACGGGGGATCGCAGTCAGGCTATGTTGTGGTTGATTGTAGCGGGTATTTCCGCAGCAAGTGTAGCAGGCTTTTCTATTTGGAAACGAAGAGAAAACCGTAAGAAAAAATAAGAAACAGATAAAAGAAGTTATGTCAGGGGCGGAGTAATCTGCCCCTGTTTGAAAGCAGGGAGATGATCGATATATGGCACAAATCAATCAAAAAGCGGTGAAATGTCTGTCTAAGTTAATTAGTGAGGGATTTGATACCGAAAAAGCCGTTCTTGCAATGACAATGGATGAAATCTTATCCATACCCGGAATCACGGTGGCAGAAATCAGTCTGATCAATGAGATTCAAAAAGCAGTAAAAGCGAATAAGGTTTTTAGCTTTTTAGCGGGGACAGATAAGGAACAGAAAACAGAGGATTAAGTAACAAGAGGAAGGTGTTTGAAATGGCACGTTATGTTATAAGAGCAGAAACGGATCAAGAGATTCGTGTATTAGAAAAGGTAGGGTTGAAGCTATGGCGAAGAAATATGATTTGATTACAGAGTTGTATGCGGAAGGAATCAAAGAAGTAACAGCAACCGCAGAACAATGGCTTCACTTTTTAAATTCTGCCTGCCGGAATTTCCGGCTGCCCTTTGATGAACAGCTTCTTGTTTATTTGCAGAGACCGGAGGCGTCCGCAGTTCTGGGAATGGAAGACTGGAATCGGAAGTTTGGACGGTGGGTAAAACATGATTCCAAAGCGATTGCTGTATTTGACAAAAGTGGAAGTACCACAAAGCTGAAATATTATTTTGACGTCACGGATACGTCAGAAGGAAAATACAAGCGTTTGGTTCGCCCAGTTCCTTTGTGGGAAATTACAGAAGAAAACCGGGGAGCAGTTCAGGAAACTCCGCAATGCATTCCGGGTATCAGAGGATGTGACAGAATTTGCAGAGGTGATTTTGCAGGCAGCACAGCATGCGGCGGAAGATAACCTGTTGGATTATATGCCGGATATTCTTGCATACAGACAAGACAGCTTCTTAGAAGAACTGGATGCGTATAGTGTAGAGGTAGAAACGAGAAAACTGTTGTCAAACAGTATTGCATACATGTTAATGGTTCGGTGTGGGATCGACTCTGAGTTATATCTGGAAAAAGAAGATTTTCGCAATATCCGGGATTTTCATACACCAGAGCTTGTCAACTTATTTGGAACTGCTACCAGTGATGTGGCAGAGATGGCGTTAGCGGAGATATCCGATACCATCCGAACATTACAACAGGAACAGAAACGGAATGATCGCACCTTTGCACAAACAGAAAACGTTTCTTATACTGAAGAAAAAGGCAGGAAAACAGCCGAAAGAGAAAGGAGTTTTGCACATGAGAAGCGTGACATACAGCAGGCAGGGCGATTATCTGTTACCGAATCTGACCGTACCGGACGAACCGGAAGTACACATTGGGAAATATGGCTCCCTTCGTCTGAATTATCTGAAAGAACACCGTTACGGAATTTATCTGAATCTTCTGACGCAAGGGAAACTGAGCCGGCATTTGAAAGAGATACAGGAAACAGCACAGAGCAGGATGGAACAGCTGGTAACAGAGATGATGAAAGCACAGAACGTGACGGAAGAGATGAAAGCCAGCGATCCGATGCAATGGGTAGGAATGGTGAACAACATCCGGCAGTCAGCGGAGGAGATCGTGAGGACAGAATTGATCAACCGTTAGCATGGTATGACAGAAGTAAGGAAGATAAAAGCCTTCCATTTTTTCATCGGGATCAAGATATCAAAGAACTTTTGCTTACCACACCTTATTTGAAAGCGAAGAAAGCAGAAATCCGTGCATTTTTTGAATGGGAAGACGATCGGGAAAGACGCAGAGACTATATCAAGAATATTTTTAATAATGAACCGACAGAGTTGACATTGCAAGATGGCAGAACAGTTGGTTATAAAACCTATCAGAATGTGTTACATCTATGGGAAGGAAGCGTTTCTTCTCGTACTGCGCAAAGTTATTATGACTGGAGTGTGATTGCGGATTATTTTGAGGGCATGCGGCTGCTTGGGGAACTGCGGGATCAGACAGAACCCTTACGAACCGTGGATGGACAATTTGAATTTTTACAAGATTTGGCAGAGGAAAAGACCTCTGCTTTTTCTTTTTCACAGGAAATGGTAGATTATGTGCTGCGAAGCGGGAGCGGAATCCAGCATGGAAAGTTCCGCATTTACTCTTATTTTTTGCAGGGGCATAGCAGGAGAGAGCAAGAAGAGTTTCTGAAAGAAGAGTATGGAATGGGCGGACGGTCTCCAATTTTAAGTGGGACGGGAATCAGCGAAGAGCATAGTGCAAAAGGATTAAAGCTGAGCAGAGGATATCAGGAGGGAGCACCTCAACTTTTATTGAAATGGTCGCAGGTAGCGAAACGGATTGAAGAGCTGATAGCTGCTGAACGGTATATGACAGCGAAAGAACTGGAATATCTTCCAGAATATGAGAAACACATTCTTACTAGAGAAATCTATCATTTTTATTCTGATCAGCCGGAAGAGGTGATACGACCATATGAGCGCGGAGCGGTGTATGACGAAGCAGTCCGGCAGATACGACCACAGCTGGAAGAGAAAAAACGTGTGGAACAACTGGCGGAAGAAATGTCTGCTATTCTTGCCAATACCGCAGATTTTGATCGGAAGTATGCGTCTATGCAGAAGACATATCGGGATGTGTGCGAGTTCCGGGATGGTGTTTTCAGTTTGTTTACACCGATACCAGCCGAAAAAGAAACGGTTCCACTTTCTATGCTAGAGCCGATTCCTTCCCTTGAGCATATAGAGGAAGAAACGGAAAAAGCGGAAGAGAATACAGAAGATTTAGCGCCGGATCAGGAAGAACTCTATGAGTTACAGACAGATACGCTTGTATATATCGGAGTGGATGAATATGAGATTCTTTCCATTTCTGAGGATGTAGTTCGCCTGCGTAATCAGAAGTATCCGATTTTCACAGAGGAAATGCCACGAGAAGAGTTTGAGCGGAAACTGCGAGAAAATCCGGCAAATGATTCTTTGAAGAAAGGGAAAGGGACAGAAGAGATCTCTTTGCAAGAACCGGATTTACCAGCCGAAAAAGAAACCGCTCAGGACTTATCTCCGGCGTGGGAAAAAGCCACGCCGAGAAGGAAGGATTCTTTTGATCTCCATCCGGAAATTCCACAGTCCCAACGACTTCAGTTTCAGATCACAGACGATGCGCTTGGAAGGGGAACTGCAAGAGAAAAGTTCCGGGCAAATGTGAAAGCCATTCAGGTGCTGAAACAATGCGAAGCACAGAATCGCTATGCGACAAGAGAAGAACAGCAGATTTTATCTGGTTATGTTGGCTGGGGCGGATTAGCGGATGCGTTTGATGAGTCTGTTTCCGCATGGAATCGTGAATATGTGGAACTGAAGAGTATTCTGACAGAGGAAGAATATCGGGCAGCAAGGGAATCGACCATGACTGCTTTCTATACGCCGCCGATTGTGATTCGTTCCATTTATCAGGCATTAGAGAATATGGGAGTACAATCCGGAAACATTTTGGAGCCGTCTTGTGGAATTGGAAATTTTATCGGGATGAAACCGGAGCATTTATCTGACTGTAACATCTATGGAGTGGAAATTGACTCTATTTCTGGAAGAATTGCGAGGCAGTTATATCAGAAATCTGCGATTGCAGTACAAGGATATGAGGAGACAAACCTGCCGGACAGTTTCTTTGATGTGGTCGTTGGAAATGTGCCTTTTGCCAATTATAAAGTTTTAGATAAGCGGTATGATTCCTTAAACTTTTTGATCCATGATTACTTTATAGCAAAGTCTATTGATAAAACAAGACCGGGCGGCGTTCTTGCGCTGATAACATCTAACGGAATCAGCGGCGGCACAATGGACAAACGAGATAACCGGGTACGGAAGTATATCGCAGAGCGATGTGACCTGCTGGGAGCGATTCGTCTTCCGAACAATACTTTTTTGGAAAATGCAGGAACTATCGTCAACACGGATATTCTGTTTTTGCAGAAGAAAGAGAATCCTAGAAGTACTGAACTGCCGGCATGGGTGGACGTAAATGTTCTTCAGCGAAATGATTTTACAAATGAAAATGGAGAAACGAAGCATCGAATCGTCTGTATCAATCCGTATTTTCAGGAGCATCCGGAGATGGTTTTGGGGAAATTGGAGATTGTATCCGGTGCATATGGACCGCAGCTTGTCTGTAAACCATTTGCAGATGCCGATTTGGGAGAAATGCTTTCAGAAGCGATCCAAAATATTTCTGCACAGATTACAGAGTATGAAGTAGAAGAACTAGTAGAGACAGAAGATCATTCCATTCCGGCAGAGCCGGATGTGGCAAATTTTTCGTATGCGTTACGGGATGGGAAAATTTATTACCGGGAAAACAGCAGGATGCGTCCGGTGGAATTATCTATAACCGGAGAGAACCGGGTAAAAGGTATGATCGCCATCCGGGATTGTGTACGGGAACTGATTGCATATCAGATGGAAGAATATTCAGATGAAGTCATTGCAGACCAGCAAAGAAAATTGAATCGTTTGTATGACCAGTTTCAAAGCAGATATGGATTATTAAATTCCAGAGCAAACAGTCTTGTGTTTTCGGAGGACAACAGCTACCCGCTTTTGTGTTCTCTTGAAATTGTGGCAGAGGATGGAACATTAGAACGGAAAGCGGATATGTTTACCAAGCGTACGATCAAGCCGCATCAAACCGTTACACGGGTAGATACAGCCAGCGAAGCCTTGTCTCTGTCGCTGTCAGAACATGCGCGTGTGGATATGGAATATATGTGCACCTTGACTGGAAAGAGCGCAGAGGAGATTGAAAAGGAACTGGAGGGCGTGATTTTCCGTCTTCCGGATCTGTCGGGAAAAGAGCCGACGTTTGTATCGGAAGATGAATATTTGTCCGGAAATGTCAGGGAAAAGTTAAAAGAGGCAATGTTTGCTGCTGAGAGTTCGGAATTATATCGACCAAATGTAGAGGCGTTAAATCGGGTACAGCCCAAAGACCTGAGTGCATCTGAGATCAATGTCCGACTTGGAGCAACATGGATACCACCGGAAGATATCAAAGACTTCATGTTTGAATTGTTGCAGACACCGAATTACTGCCAATGGAAAATGAATGTCCGGTTTGTTCCTGTGACCGGAGAGTGGTATATCGAAGGGAAAAGCATTGATAAGGGAAATGTAAAGGCAAACAGTACCTATGGAACCCATCGGGTAAACGCCTATCGGATTTTAGAAGATACCTTGAATCTGCGGGATGTCCGTGTGTATGACTATGTGGAGGACGAGGCGGGAAGGAAGAAACCCATTCTCAACAAGAAAGAAACCGCCATTGCACAGGGCAAACAAGATTTAATCAAACAGGAATTTCTGAACTGGATCTGGAAAGAACCGGAACGACGCCAGCGGTTGACTGCGTATTATAATGAAAAGTTCAATGCCATCCGTCCGAGAGAGTACGATGGAAGTCATTTGAACTTTTATGGAATGAACCCGGAGATTCAGCTGCGCCAGCATCAGAAAAACGGAGTAGCCCGTATCATTTATGGAGGAAACACACTGCTTGCCTATGTGGTAGGAGCTGGAAAAACCTATACAATGGTTGCCGCCGCAATGGAGTGTAAACGTCTTGGTTTATGTAATAAGTCAATGATCGTTGTGCCGAATCATATCATTGATCAGTTTGCGGCAGAGTGGTTACAATTATATCCCTCTGCCAATTTGCTTGTGGCAACGAAAAAAGATTTTGAGACGAAAAACCGGAAAAAATTTTGTGCGAGAATTGCTACCAGCGAGATTGATGCAGTCATTATCGGACATTCTCAATTTGAAAAAATCCCGTTAAGTGTGGAGCGTCAATGCCGGATGCTGCAGGAACAGATTCAGGAGACGGTGCAGGGAATCCAGGAGGCAGGAAGGGAGAGAGGGAATCGGATTACAGTCAAACGACTGGAGAAAATGAAGAAAACGCTGGAAGCGAGACTAAAAAGGCTCAATGATCAGAGTAAAAAGGACGATGTGGTTTGTTTTGAAGAGTTGGGAATTGACCGTTTATTTGTAGATGAAGCGGATTCGTACAAGAATTTGTACCTTTATACCAAAATGCGGAATGTGGGTGGAATTGCACAGACAGAAGCGCAGAAATCTTCAGATATGTTTATGAAAACAAGGTATATGGATGAAGTGACTGGAGGGCGAGGTGTTATTTTTGCTACGGGAACGCCGATCAGCAATTCGATGGTCGAGTTATATACGATGCAGCGTTATTTACAGTACAACACGTTGGTGGAACACAATTTGCAGTTCTTTGATGCGTGGGCGTCTACCTTTGGGGAGACGGTTACTGCGATTGAGCTTGCCCCGGAGGGAACAGGATACCGGCTGAAAACAAGATTTGCAAAATTCTATAATTTGCCGGAATTGATGATGATGTTCCGTGAGGTGGCAGATATTCAGACTGCTGATATGTTGAATCTTCCAGTACCAGAAGCAGAATACCGGGTAATCAGCGTAAAGCCAAGTGACATGCAAAAGGAGATGGTAACAGAGTTAGGGGAACGTGCGGAACGGGTGCGAAATGGTATGGTCAATCCGACAGAAGACAATATGCTTTTAATTACCAATGAAGGAAGAAAGCTGGCGTTAGATCAGAGGCTTGTCAATGAAATGCTCCCAGATGATGAGAACAGTAAGGTCAATGCCTGTGTTGATGAAGTATATCGGTTTTGGTACGATACGAAAGAAGATAAACTGACACAATTATTATTTTGCGACTTGTCTACACCGAAAAAGGACGGAAGTTTCAGTGTGTACAACGATGTGCGTGATAAGTTGGTTTCAAAAGGTGTGCCAGAAAAAGAGATTCAATTCATCCACGATGCGAATACGGAAGTCCGAAAAAAAGAACTGTTTGCAAAAGTGAGGAAAGGGGATGTTCGTATTTTGATGGGCAGCACCTTCAAGATGGGACGAACGTGCAAGATTTGATTATTGCCAGTCATGATCTCGATTGCCAGTGGCGTCCCCGTGATCTGGAGCAGAGAGCCGGTAGGACGGTCCGTCAGGGAAATAAAAATAAGAAGGTGGACATTATTCGCTATGTGACGGAAGGAACCTTTGATGCGTATCTCTATCAGGTTATTGAAAATAAACAGAAGATTATCAGCCAGATCATGACTTCCAAAAATCCGGTAAGGGCAGTGGAAGATGTGGATGCAACCGCACTGTCTTATGCGGAAATCAAAGCGCTTGCTGCCGGGAATCCGTTTATCAAAGAAAAAATGGATTTGGATATTCAGGTGTCGAAGCTACAGCTTTTAAAGCAGAGTTATCTGAGCCAAAAGTATGAAATGGAGGATAAAGTGATGACGTATTTTCCACAGCAGATTAAACAGCAGGAAAAGTGGATTGCAGAATATAAGGAAGACTTGGCGCATGTAAAAGAATATACACCGAAAGATCGAGAGACTTTTCCACC
>OLSH01001015.1_pt1 | contig 17292 bp, 9 predicted proteins | sample 1643221 | NCBI WGS metagenome assembly OLSH01 (sample SAMEA3136681, study PRJEB25190) | human gut metagenome | biome: human gut; feature: human-associated habitat; material: faeces | place: Austria | collected 2013 | reverse complement strand
TTTCGGCAATAACCGGATCGTACACAATAGGCATGAATTCGACTACGTGTTCGCTGAACACCTTATAGAACAAGGTGCGATTCGTATCAAACAACTGCATGAGAAAACGCCGCTTTTCAATACCCGCATCCTTGCGGCAAATATGTTCGTATGCTTGCCTGGCCTGCTCTTCAAGAGTTTGTACATGAGGCGGTAACAACCCGACCAACCCGTTTTCTCTACGTTCTTCAATAGTAAACGCCGTGCCCTTATTCAAAAACGGGTCATTTAATAAGTCATAGCCGGTCTTCATCATTTATCCCCCTAACCGAATCACCATACAACCATTAACAGGTAGTGTCTTATTATATCACAGTACGAATGATTCCAAGGCAAGCATATACCGAAGAACCACTATACAAAGTATTAAAACCCCGATTTTAAGAATTTTAATACTTTGTATGCAATATACTTTAACTCATTAGATATTTATTTGTTTGTTCTTTAAAAATTATTATGATATGATGAGCTTACAAAGATTCGTTTAGTACGTACTACTTTTACAAAGGAAGTGCCGACATGGACGATATGCAACGGTTTATTAACGAACATAACCTACGACTGAGAGAAGGTGCACAAGGTTTTATGAGCAGGGAATTCTCAAAACATGAATGGGCGGCTCCGGCGATTCAAGAGGCCGACGTTTTAAAAAAATACTGCCATCACTTGGGCCTCATGGGGGCGACCATTAAAGAAATCACCACTGTGGGCTTCGGTGTCGGCCCCATAGACGGTTACTCCATATCTCATTTTTGCACGCACAGACGCCATCCGGAAAATAAAACCTCCATCGACGTCGATGCCTGTCTATGCGGAGTCGACCACTTTAACCTCATTATGAACTGGTACCTCTGTCCCATCGTCCTGGTGACGGACAAAGGGAAATTTGAAATCGACTTCACCGAATCATCAACCGTCTATATGGGCAAAAACTCCATTCCGACGCACTACTACGGAGCCTCCGAAGAAGAGCTGGAGCAAGAATACCTGGCCAAAGAACTCTTTTCAGGACTACAAGGAGACACCGTCGTCGACTGCCTCATTGAAGAACAAACCTTTGAAGAAGCGGCCTGCGAATTTACGGGAGCCTGTAACATGACCTTGCCCTACGGTCTGACCTCGTATATTAAAAACATTACCTTCTGCCTGGAAAGCGGCAGAAAACTCCGCCTCTCCACCTTCTGGAACAACGGCATGATCGAAGTCCTGGACAAGGAAGACCGCTACGTGCAAATCCCGGCAGACCACCTGAAACGATGTCTCCCCTTTGCTTAAACGAAAGGGAGATGTTGAGTCGCGTGAAAACAATGAATGTACGTGCTGACAAGGTAAAAAGAGTAGAGAGTAGGAGAGAATCCCGATCGGATTAAATCTGACCGGGATTTTTTTGTTTTATAACTAGTATAGAGCTCTTGCTTTCTACATATCCTTGGGAACAGCGTAAGTTTAGTGAATTATTCGAATATGAGCGACCCGATGCATATATCGTTCAATCAGATCTCTATTGCGATGAGTATAACGTTCCTGTTTTAACGGCTAATAAGGCCTTTATACTAGGATATACGAATGAAGAATGTACTTATAATAAGCCTTCAATAATTTTTGATGACTTCACGTTGGATAGAAAGTATGTAGACTTTCCTTATATGCTTAAGTCGTCAGCTATAAAAATTTTAACTGCTAAGGAGCACCATAATCTAAGATTTTTATTTGAACGGCTTAATTCTACTCGATTTGAAGTTTTAGGACATGCTCGACATTATATTGGTGTGGTGCAAAATACGAGTACATTATGCCCTACATTAGATGAAGAAAATTGTATCAGTACGATTTTAACCAAGGTTGATACCCTCATCACCCTTCATCAGTAAAAGTCATTTCCACACATTTTTACTAGGTTAATCCTGATAGGGATCTCATGACTAAATCAATGTCTCGGTTTTCTAGTTCTTGAATGATATGTAAATAGGTCTTTTGGGTCGTTGTCATACTCGCATGGCCCAATCGCCTGGCTACGCTGGCAATGGAAACCCCGGCAAAAAGCAAGAGAGAAGCATGTGTATGTCTTAGGCCATGAATGGATATGACAGGAATATTCTGCGCCTTACAATGGCGAGCTAATATGCTGTTTACTGTAGAGTTAAAGACACGGCCTCGAATAAAAATCGGTTCATCTTCAGGTAGCCCCTTAATCAGTTCGGAAAATTGGATAATTGTCTGCCAATCGAGTTGTATTTTCCGCACAGATGACTTGTTCTTCGTCGGCATGAACCCTCCCTTCCCTTTATAATCCCACGTCCGCTCCACCGACAAGGACTGTCTAGCAAAATCAAAGTCTTTAGGCGTTAAGGCCAAGGCCTCAGAAAATCGCATACCTGTTTTAGCAATTAATAGAATCAGCCAGTCCCAATTGATTTGCGGCGGCAGTTTCAAGGATGAAAGCAAGGTGTGAAGCTCAAATTGATTTAAGTACTTAATCTTCTTCGCCCTAGGTGTCTTCCCTTTTATAATGGCCTTACGAGTCGGATCGCGTTCAATCATGCCGTCATCAACAGCATCTAAGATGGCGGCTTTTAGCTGATGGTGAAAGTCCATAGTCGTTTGTCGTTCATGAACAGCTGCATAATCGTTTAATAATTTTTGATAAGTTATGCGATTTAAATCACATAATGATAATTGAGGCACCAGTTTTTTCAACCATACGAGTGTAATCTCGTATTTTTTCATGGTTACATCTCGAATGGCCCCTTCTTTATAAATACGTATCCACCTTTCATAATATTTATAAAAAAGCTCACTTCCCTTTTCGTTCATATTTATGTTCCCCTTCCTTTAGTAAATTTACAACATGTATTTGTGTAGAAATGACTCTTCCTGATGAAGGGTGATGAGATTATCAAATTGATTTAGCTGTGTCCCTACCATCTTTTGTTCCTCTATCTCCGGCACCGATATAGCAATTTTCATTAATGTTTCTGCATTTAATTTTGACCTACTCCCTCCAACTAAGATTGAACCCATATCGGTCCGCCTTATGGCGTAAGCTAGAAAATGATTATCTATAATATCTTTTTTTCCTTGTAATACGTGGGCATGATTATTAACCCAAATACGACCATTAACAAACTGCACAGGATAATTTTTTAGATCATTTGCCCCATCTTCCGCCACTAAAACAAACTCACCTTCATGAGTATGTCCCTCCACGTAATCCTGAATTCCATTGGCACCATAATAAGGGGTATTACCAGGGATACGCAGGTTAGCTGTAATCGGAACCCTCAAATTATCATATCGTTCTGTGATCTCCCCCAACTTACGCTGTTCCCAAGTTTGTTGTAACAAAAAAACAGCCTTACGGCTGTTTTTTTTTGAATATCTTTACATTTTAATTCCTAGCAAGGCCAGTTGTTCGGAAATTTCTTTTTCTAAGGCAGCAATTTCTTCATCGTCTTTTGCCAGCAGTTGATTGACTTCGTAAATGTCGATCTCTTCTTCTTCTTCAAAGGTGTCCACATAGCGAGGGATGTTGAGATTATATTCATTTTCTTCAATTTCCTTTAAGGTTGCTACGTGTGCATATTTATCGACGTCGACCCTGTTAGCATAGGTTGTAACAATCTTGTCGATTTGTTCAGCACTAAGTGTATTCTGGTTCTTCCCTTTTTCAAATTCATTGCTGGCATCAATGAAGAGGATATCCCGTGTCGTTCTATTCTTTTTGAAAACAAGAATAATGGTAGGAATACCCGTACCATAGAAAAGATTTGCCGGTAAGCCGATGACAGCATGGAGATAGTTCTTTTCAATCAAGGTCTGACGGATTTTTGCTTCCGCTGCACTGCGGAAGAGAACGCCATGAGGCAAGACAATAGCCATCGTCCCTTCTTGGTTCAAATGGTAAAGGCTGTGTAAGACAAAAGCGTAATCAGCCTTCGACTTCGGCGCTAATTTACCATAGTCAGCAAACCGCGGATCTTTGAGTTTCCGTTCATTATTATCCCAATTAGCCGAATAGGGGGGATTGGCTACCACGGCATCGAATACGCGAGGTCTGTCAATGCCTTGAGAGTCGGGGCCATCAGGCCAGTCTGTCTCCAAGGTATCCGCATTATGCAAGTTCATATTATCGTACTTGACGCCACGCATCATTAAGTTCATACGGGCTAAGTTATATGTCGTCGTATTGAGTTCTTGGCCGTAGAATCGAACAGCTCCTTGTCGTTCACCATCAGGAACTTCATCACGAACAGTCATCAACAAGGACCCGGAACCCATGGCAGGGTCATAGACCGTAAAGGCATCATGTCCCTTTTCTAATCCCAAGGTTACTATTTTGGCCAAAATCAGGCTGACTTCATGGGGTGTATAGAACTCTCCGCCCTTCTTTCCGGCACTGGCTGCAAACTTACCGATAAGGTATTCATAAACTTCACCAAGAATATCCCGTCCACTTTCATCGTGAAATTCAATCTGATCAACGAGCTTAACCACTTCTCCCAAGGCCTTAGCTCGTGCTGCTGTAGATGATCCCAATCTGGAATCGCCTAAGTTAATGTCATCAAACACGCCAAAGAAGTCTTCTACCGCTTCCCTATTCAATTCGGCGTGTTTATTAAAGTTATCAAAGAGGCGTTGATAATCTCCCGGTTCTACGTCCCCTGCATGAACGTTTGCAACCAAGGTTGCCCACGTATCTTGAGGCTCAATAGCATATCCTAAAGCACTGGAAATATCTTGTAAGCACGCATCTAAGCCTTGGTCATTAACCAATTCTTTATAAGCGTCATTAACTGATTGACCCTCTTCACACTCAACTAATTCATCAGAAATTAAATACTGTTCTTGATGTTCTGATAAGTATCGATAAAACATAAACGATAAAATAAAAGTCTTATATTCTCCAGCATCCATAGTGCCGCGAAGTTCATTCGCCATAGCCCAAATATGTGAAGATATTTGTCTTGCGTCTACATTCTCCATACGCTAACTCCTCTATTCTCAATATGTAATATATGTATCGTAATTTTATACAAAAAGCTGTTGCAACAAAGCCTTTTTCAACAATTGCAAATGTTCTAACTTACGCTGATGAAGGGTGATAAATCGATCTATCAGCTCAAATAATTTAGAAATTTTTTCTTGTTCTTTACTATTCGAAGTAATGACAACATCTATTTTAAGCAAATTATCAGGGTTAACTGCTTGACGTTTTGTTACAGTTCCTTCTTCGAACGATAATACTTTTTCTTTAAACTCATGAGACTTCACTATATGTTCAACAAATCCACTACAAATGTTGGAAGTAAATGTTACATAAATAGGTGAAATAACTCCTTGTCCATATTTATTTCTATCAATAGCACCATATTTAAGATTTGCCGGATTGTAAACAATATCATTATAATAAGTAACCAAATACTTTTTGTTTTTTTCATCACTAATAAGCTGATCTCTATTATTTGTTCTACGTTCACTTAAAGGAATAACCCCTTGCCCTGCCGCAAAAGCTAATCTTGGATATGCTGAGTCTATACATCTATTTTCTTTTCTTCTACTCAATATATCTGCTAACTTACGCTGTTCCCAAGGGTCAGTAAATCCGGGAAAACGAAGTTCCGGATACACTTCTCCCTCTTTCGGAAAAAGTTTTTGAAGCAACGATTTTTTCTTCAATTTTAAGTGCTCTAACTTACGCTGATGAAGGGTGATATATCGGTCAAGTTGATAAAAAAACTTACCTATAGCTTCCTGTTCGAAAGCATTAGGAGTTAATAGATCTTGATTAATTAACGCATCCCAATCTATGTTTTTCCTACATTGGCTTGCGCCTTCTGTAGTCACTTTTAAAAAGAATATTTTTGTTGAGTCTTTTTTTACCCAGGCATTTACAAAATATGGATCACAACTTTCTATTTCAAACACCTTATATGCTGGCGAAATCATTCCATGCTCAAAATTAAAATTAATGTTAGCATTTCCTAAGTGCAGATTCTGAGCCGATAAGATTAAATCATTCTTTCTAACCTTCAAATACCCTACTGTAGAAGAACCTCGAAAATGTGAAAACAAATCTGAGTTTAAATATATCCCCGTTATAGCACAAGACAATAGTATGTCCTCATTTTCTTCAGTTGTTTTTTCACGTCGTTCAAGGAACAACTCACCAAACTTACGCTGTTCCCAAGGTTCAGTGAACCCGGGAAACCTTAATTTCGGTACTAATTTTTTCTCTTCCATCTGTACCTCCCTATTATCCTTACTAATATTACGGTTCTACCATGGAATCAGCCAATTTATAAATAGCCAAATCCAGTTGATTCCGATACTCTACTTTTTTGAGGGCTCTAATAGTCTTGTCTTGTGCTTTTGCCTCATATTCCTTGGCGCCTGCACGTTTTATTTTGCCAAGTTTTCCTTCTGAATCTAAATCGTTCCTACCGTATGTATGTCCGGCAATAAGAGCTTGTAACTCTTCATTGGAAACAACATCGACAATACCCCATTGCAAGCGAAAATTGAATATTTTATCTCCAAGGACAACTTCATTGGCAGCCCGAATAATATCATCGCTCTTACTCAGCTTTACGGGGTAGGTTAACTCGGTGCCAGCTGACGGATAATGTCCTTTAACAATGGCATCGGCGGCGTTATTAATTTCTTTGGCATAGGCTCTGTCATCCATAGACTTCGTAAAGTCGTAAATCTTTTCTCTCGTTTCTTGAGCTTTTTCTTCTTCGCCATCATGGACGTAGTTCAAGAGGTTTTCTACCAGTTCTGTTAAGTAATCATAGTTGACCTGTACGTCTTTAACATGAGTCATGGCTAACTCAATTTGGTAGACGGGAATTTGTTTCCGTTCCGCCATCTTTTCTTTCAGCTCGTTATATAAGGAGTTGGAAAGCATGGACTCTTCTTCAACTGTCATGCCGAGTGCTTCAATAAGTTGTTCCGGATTATCGTAACTAAAACCATCTGCTTCGCCATTTGCAGTTTCACGATTATATTGCTTCAAGCGGGATACGGCACGGCTATAATCACGCATGAGTTCAGCCATTCGTTCCTGCATTCCTTCACTGGCCGGAACAGCCGTAAACTGTTCTGTTATGCCGGCTATTTCGCTGACAATGGCCCGTGTATTAGCCAACTCAGCTTGAAAGGTATTGGCTAATACTCCGGTCTCAACTAATTTCTGTTTATCCGGGTCCGTAGTGCCAGGGCCTATTCTATCCTTTAATTCTGCCGACGTTTTGTCTGCATAAATGGCGAGTGCCTTATTCATAAGCCTTTCATTGTACGCAGGCCAGCGGTAATTTACGATTCTGCCCCACGGCTTTTCTTTCATATCTGCCACTCGGTTAGTCCGCGAATAAGCCTGTATGAGGAGAGCATTTTTCAAAGTGCGATCCACATACAGAGTATTCATCTGCGGCGCGTCAAACCCTGTGAGTAATTGGTCCACAACAATGACAATATCCAAGAAGTTTCCGTCTATAGCCGTCCGATTTAAACGGCTGGCCACATCTTGTGTATAAGCCGACGTATCATCTAATCCAAAAGATGTACCGAATTGTTCGTTATATACCTGCATGGCTGACCAAAGCCCGTCATTGGTTACTTTTTGGTAGTCACCGTTATTCGTAGACTGGCTAAAGGTCACGGCCGTCTTTAAGGTAAATAAGCCTTGCTCTGCCCGTTCTTTGTTCACTCGTTGAAACTCGTTAAAATACATCATGGCCATGGGAGTACTGGCTTTGTTTCCGCCTACATGGGTCGTAAAGAGGGCATTGTACTTGCCTTCATTTGAACGATTGCGCCAATTTTTAAAGATATCGGCTACGACCAGACGCACATGTTCGATATTTTCATCATAAATGCTCGGTTCAATCATATCGTCCATGTCTTCGTCGGTCATGTTTTCTATCTTATTTTGAATTTTTTCTTCCGACCAATCAGGGTATTGGTCTTTATAGAAAGCCGGCAAGTATTCGGACTTCATTTGTTCTTCATTAATGGTTGTCTCAAAGTCGACTTTAAAGCCCAAAACGTTCCGGTCTGCAATGGCCTCGCGAATGGTGTAAGCATGTAACAACGGACCAAAGATATCTTCTGTACTAGGTGCCGTCTTACTAACCACATCATCAAACATGGGAGTTCCCGTATAACCAATCCAAGCGGCATGCTTAAACTTCTTCTGAATTAGATCAAAGTTTTCACCACCTGTAGAGCGATGAGCTTCATCGACAATAAACACATAGTGTTTATCCGGAACTTCAAATCTCTTTCGCTTAACCAAGGTACCCAGCTTTTGTACGGACGTAACAATGATGGACATGTCCTTACTTTTTAATTTCCGTTCCAGGTCTCTCGTGCTTTCCGTACTTTCTACGCTTCCTTTAATGCCTGCGTCCGCATCGGCCGACGGATCGTAAGCCCGATAATTTTCATCAGTTTGACGCGTCAAGGCAATACGGTCGACGACGAAGACAACCTTATCCACCTGAGGCATACGACCGGCAAGCCATGCAGTCTTAAAGCTTGTAATGGTCTTGCCTGAGCCAGTTGTATGCCATATATAGCCCAGCTTATTCGTCCCCACGGAAAAATCAGCTTGTTTAAGTTTTGCTAAAACAGCCTGGGTTGCATAAACCTGATAGGGACGCATAACCTTTATCATTTGCTTATTTTTCGTTCCATCGAGAATCATAAAGTTTGTAGCCATTTGGTGAGCCATAGGGATGCTGAGCATTAGATCTGCAAACTCTTTCCAATTACGAACGGGCTTATTATCTCTATCTTGCCAACGAAAGGCGAAATCTTTATTAAATTTATCGGCCGTCGTATTGGCCATGTATTTCACATCATTCGGTGTAATGGCCACGAGGATCTGCAAGGTCGAGAAAATATCCGTATACTGTCGCTCTCCAATATACTGATGCATTTGATTTAAGGCTTCGTTCACATCGTGTGTATCCGCCTTTTCTTCAATTTGGATAATCGGTAGACCATTAATAAGCATGGTCGTGTCAAAGCGGCGTGACGGGCGACCCGTTATCTTCGGTTCTCTACTTATTTGATTCACTACTTGGTACTGCGTATTGCCAGCTCCAATTTGCTTTTGATCAAAGACCGTCAAAAACACATGCCGGCCATCGTCTAAGTCCACTTCTACCTGGGAAACACCGTTAAGACCATACAAAAACTGACCGGCTTCATACGGGGTTTTAAGGTTGCTAATGACGGATTTTACTTGATTAAACTCAATGTCACTAAGAGGTCGATCCAATTTATCCTGATTGAGGGTATACAAAATAGACCGAAAATTATTCCACAGATCTTCGGTAGTCTTAATATTCGGCTCGTACTTCCATATCTTGGTCTTAATCGGTCCGTATTTTAACTGCCCTTCGGCAATCTGTCCGTCTCGCACAGGCGTAATCGTTCCAGTCGTCAAATAATCAATCAACTTATCCTCAAAATCAAGTTCCCTCATGTCCTGCCTCCCAGGTGCTATATCTATGCCGTCTGCGGCAACTATCTATGATTTAAAACCATTCTTATTTTAACATATTTATTACAGTCTTAATACAATGGGTTCTGCACTAGAAATGGGACCGGAACAGCCTGAACCGGTCCTACCCTACGCTATTCACACACAATGGCCAGTAACGTTCCATCTCGTTGTAAGCGTTTATGCCGTATGCAATCAGTAATTGCATTCTTACAGATCTTCTTCATCCCCTCCGTCATACGGGTGTAACCAAATAATCGGACAGTAGCCCGGCAAATCTCGTCCTCACCATCTCTTATTATGCCGGTTTCATCGGCAGCGCTTAGGGCTACCGTATATAAAGCATTGGCTAATTCAATTACAGGAATATCGACTAAATCTCGCCTTACACCAGCTGTCGGAATACGGTAAATACGATAATTATTAGGGTCTAAATCACCCCAATACACAATAGACTTAGCGTGAACTTTTTTGTGTAAGTTCACACGTTTCAAAGCACTACTTATGTACTCTCGAGCATTGGCCGTAAGTTTTGCACCTGAATAAATTTCGCAAATACGATGCATTAAAAGATTTTCCGTAATCGGTGCTTCAACTGCCACAATAGCTTCTGCCAGTTCAGCAATGGGAGTTCTTGCTTCTTGTAAGGCCGTTGTAGGGGACAGCTTGTCTCCTATATAGACTTCATATTCTTTCCCTATGAAGCTATCTATGCCATCGCCAGCTCGACTTTTCGCACCTTCAAATCCGTCGATGAATTCCTTCGGTACGCAGTGAACCGTTTTTTCTTCGCTCACTACCGGATCGGCATATCTTTCAATGTCTTCCCTTATGTTCCCCTTTACTGCATCTGTGTTGTTGTCCATGTTATCACCAAGTGCAGAGTCAAGGTTTTCTTTCTTTTGTCCATATGCGTGCAACTCATTTTGCAAGTATGCCAACAACCGTTGTTCTTCCTTTTCTCGGGTCATAAACCAGTCGAGAGCCCAGATACGATATAAATTCCAACCATTGTGCTTTAATACGGACGGTATTAGATGAGCTCTATCTCGCATGGTCGGCAAGTTCATATATTCCGCGTCATCAATAAGAAGGGCACATATGTATTTATCCGGGTCCCCAGGATCTACAACGGCTAGGGGAATTTTCATCTTTGACGTACCTACATGGGTTACGGTCTTGTACCCATGCTTTTCCAAAAATATCCGGATACTCATTAAGAAGGAGTCTTTCTGCGACTGTTTCTGAATACTGCCCCCGGCTCCACCGGGCACTCTTCCTGTAGCTGCAAAGTCTAAAAAGGCCTTTAGACTACGAACTCCTTCTTTAGTTCTTGACGACACAGCTATATCGCTACTAGTCATAGTCGAGAACACGTGCATTTCCTTACGGGCCCGTGTAACAGCCACATTAAGTCGCCGCCAGCCGCCAGTTTTCCCTAAGGGGCCAAAATTCTGATATACCTTGCCATTCTCATCCGGTCCGTAAGTAACGGAAAAATAAATAACATCGCGTTCATCACCTTGTACATTTTCAAGGTTTTTAATAAATATATCTTCTTTTAGTTTTCCAGCCGCTTCCGCCAAAGCTTTGTCCTGTTCAAGCAAAAGCTGTAATTTATCATCTATCAGGTTTTGTTGTGTTGCATTAAAAGTGATAATCCCGATTGTATCCTTCAATCCATGTCTTAACCGTTCTGCTACAGCCTTTATAATCGCATCAGCTTCAGCTTCATTGGTTCTAGTATTGCCACGGTCATATGTGCCGTCAACGGTATGAAGACTCACTTTAGAGACAATATCGGTCGGTGCCGGGAAGGTAAGCATTTTATTCTGATAGAAGTTGCTGTTTGAGAAAGTAATAAGGCTTTCACTTTGAGACCGGTAGTGACAGTTCAAATAATATTGCGGCATATTTACGGCCAAACAATCTTCTAATAGGCTTTCCAAATCTTCTACATGTAAGTTATCTTCATCCAGATTTTGAGAACTGAAGAAACTGGTAGGCGGCATTTGTTTGGGATCCCCTACGATAATGCAGTCTTTAGCCCTTGACATGGCACCTACAGCCATTCCTGTACGAATCTGTGACGCTTCGTCAAAAATAACCATATCAAATTTCGGGAAATCCAGATTAATGTACTGTGCTACCGATAAGGGGCTCATGAGCATACACGGAAGCAGTCGAGGCAAAACATCTGCATTATCATTAAACATATCACGAATAGATACCCCCCTACCCTTACTTTGTATCATACGCGAAAGATCCGCCATTTGTCGGGCCTCTTTATCCGTTCCCGTGCGAATATTGGGAATTTGTGCTACAAGTGCCGCTTTAATATGTTCTCGACTTAAATCCTCCATATCTTTTATCAAGCGGTTGTATTCGTCTAGTTTTCGTTCTTCTACAATATGATTAAACTGATCCAAAGAAGGCGACTGTTTTGTGAAATATCGGATCATCCCATACATTAACCCACTTCGAGTGCGCTTAATGTAACTGTTAACATCTGTATCCGTACTATTATCCAAGTCTTCAGCAACTAAGTCCCAGCCGATGTTTCGAACTCGATTCACCGATTCGCGGAAGATAGTCAAATTTCTCCACAAATCCAAATTGGCTTGCCACCGTTTTAGATTTTCTACGGTCTCTTGAGCATATGTATCATTACTGAATAATTCCACCTTCATTTCAACGCCCGTAAGCTTGTTGAAGTCTTCACTCAACTGCTTCAGCATTTCAGCCGTTTCTCTTAATATTTGTACATCATTTTCTGCCGATAGGTTATACTTTTGCTCTATTTCATAAAGAGAAAAGAGCTTATCCCCATCCATACCGCATTGTTTTCCGAAGGATAAAATTTTGGTCACAAACACGTATACATCTTCCAATGCATCAATAGGATTTAGCCCTACATTTATTGACTGATTGAGAATACTCAATACGTCCGACAAGTCCTGTTGTAAACGCTGCCTTTCCTCTTGGTACAGAGCAATATCAGCTAAAGCGGCTTCTGCCATTTCATCCGTAATAGGAATTGTATCGATTTTCAAAGCATTCAAGGGCGCAAGTACTTCTTTTACTTTTTTACTCTTGAAAAACAGCTTTCCTCGTGCGACGGTCAGTTTCAATCTCGTATCTTGCACATTAAAGTCTTTAATTCCGGACGTATAGTACTCTTTTATCTTTTGTTCATGCTCGAAAGCCTTCTTGCCGAAATCAATTACTTGAAGCAGCTTCTCTTGTATATCCGAATCTTGTAAAAGATCCCATAAGTCTTTCGTAAGGACGGTCTTCATATTTCGCTCATTCTTAAGCCGATCCATTGCAATAATCACGGAAAAATCAGCCTCTGATAAAGCAGTATGATAAGAAGTTTCATCAAGTGACTGTCTCAACCCCTGTAATTTATTTATATAAACCATTAACTGCCCAATTAATGTCTTTACTTCATCTTTTGCCGATAAGGTATAATTTACCCGACAAAATTCCCGTAACGGATGCTCATTCATGGTATAGCGAAACTCACTCTTTAAACGAGCTGCTTCTTCTACCAGCCGTATTCCCGTCTCTATATCGGACGGATTTAAAACGGAGACCTGTTCGTCTGTAAAGGCATAATAATCATCAGGGAAATTGAGCATGCATTCGCCGAGGCACTGATAAAGACTATACCCTTGCGGGCGAACTGTATGAATTGCTTGCAACACGGCATTCATATCGTCTTTAATAGATTGTAATCGTGCAGTCTTACGTGCATATGCCTCTGTCTCCGATTCGGCTTTAAGAGCCATAACACTTTGTATTTTATTCAAAAAGGTTTGTTTCTTCGTTTTATTCGAGTAAATTTCTGCACAAAAATCCCCTAACCCTAATTTCTGCAATCTTTCAGATACAACATTTAAAGCTGCCATCTTTTCAGCTACAAAGAGTACTTTCTTCCCTTGATAAAGAGAATTAGCAATCATATTCGTAATGGTTTGCGATTTTCCTGTGCCTGGAGGCCCATGCAAAACAAAGCTATTCCCCTTGGCAGCTTCAATCACAGCCACGAGCTGGCTGGAATCTATGCTGCCGGGAATTGCCAAATCAGCCACCTTATATCGGTCATCCAATTCTTCTATATTCGTTTCATTCTCGTTATAGTCTCTAAATCTTCCCTCTACAAGCGCTTTAACGACTTTATTTTCTGTCAATTTATCAAATCGCAAATTCAAGTCATTCCACATAACGAATTGGCTAAACGAGAAATTTCCGATAAAGGACATTTCAATAACATCCCAGCCAGGTAGATTCATTACAGCTTTACGAACAAGATTGAACACAAGCGGCAAGTCTGCGCCGCTTTGGTCCGTCGGTAAAGGATTCAGTCCCTCTAAACGTATATCGTAGTCCCTGCGCAATTTTTCTATGAGCGTAATATTGAATTGGGGATCTTCTTCCCGTAAGCGCATTTTATACTGATTTCTACCGGACCTAATCAACTCTAAAGGCAATAAAACCAAAGGAGCATACCGTGCCTGAATATTTCCATCTGCATCGGGGGCATCCATCATATCAAACCAACGTAAAAAGCCTAGTGCTAAATACAACGAATTAGCCCCAGTTTCTTCTAAATTGGACTTGGCAGTTCGATAAATGTCTGTCAGCACAGTGGCAAGCTTGTTTTTATCCAAATAAGTGTGAACCTGTCCTGCCTTATAATCAGCCTTACTGATTCGAGATATGAACTCGTCTTCCGATTCGACATCTACGATTACATTCTTGGTCTTAACGCCATGCCATTCGGCCATCACTTCTCGAATGTCTAACGTTTTACCATCAGTTAACACATCTTCTAAGCTCGCTGCTTCGCGGCCTACAAGTTGTACAGCATTTTTTCCGAGTTTAAAGGAAATTAATCCGTTTCGTTTTGACAAATCCAAGAGATTTCTCATCCAAATTGCTTTCTTATCGACCTGGATATCCCGATTTATATTAAAGTCTATCTCATCGATATTACGGATAGTGTCGCCCATTTCCTGTGCATCTTCTGCTATACCGTAATCATAGATAACTTCTTTCCCATCTCTTTCCATGAGAACAGGCAAGGGCCGCAAAAGAGTATAATGAATTCTTCTGACATCCAATGCTAAATTAAAGGATTCTTGTAATTTATCTCTGCCGATTCCGACCGCTTTTTCAAAAGATATGCCGCTCTCAGAATTCATACCTGTGCACTCAAGAACTTCAATATCATTAATACCTTTGGCTACTCTTTTATCTAATTCTGCCTTATCATATACAGCATTTTCTGAAAACATTTCATCTTTTAACCACACACCGGCGAAGGCATGTCCCGGTACTAGTATAAGAAAGGGATTCAATCCGCAAGCTTCAGCAAGTGCACAGTATAAGACTGCCATTTCAATGCAGGTCCCACTTTTATACGTAAGAATTTCTTCCGTTGTTCTTACTCGCTGAGCCACTTCAAAACTGGAAGGCGGTAATACATAGGCAATATTTTGCTCATAAATAGCTGCATATATGGCTGCCATCTGTTGCCTTACAACATTTTTATCATCTGCTGCATACCCAGCCATAGCGGATTGCCCTGTCGCTTTTTTCAATAATTCAGCAGCTCGCCTTTGTAAGGCATGAATGGCAGGAAGATTGGGCATAACAAAAGTCGCCAACGTTTCAGGTAAAATATAGTGTCCCGACCATTGATTCATGGGCTGAATCTTAAAGGGTATCTGCTTTGTAATGAGACTTTCTCCACCACTTATTTTTATGGAAATCGTTAGCATCTCTTCAACAGCTTCTGAAAGTTTTAAAAGAGTCTTTCCTTCGACTTTAATAGTGGGTTGAAGAAAGAGGGCTGCTCCCGCCTTGATATGGATAGTTTCATCTTGTACAGAAAAATATTCATATTGTGTTGAAAATACTACCCGCAAGGAATCTATATCGTCATCTGTATTATTAGTAATTTCTATGTTCGCAATAATCGGTACTCTGGCCTGTAACAAGGGGTAACTCAATAAGCCCAATGTATCTACTGCTAAGTCTACCGAAGGAGGTTCTTCTACCGGCATTTCTTCATTCGAAGTGTTCCTTACTTCAACAGTATCCGTCTGTATATCTTGACTTTCTTTAGTTTCTTCATTTATCACGCCGTCTCGCTCCGTATCCTTCATATTAAACCTCACTTAACTTATTAATAATATGTGTAGTCATTCATCGCACTATGTGGTCCTGCTTGCTACACGATTACTTCCGTTCCAATTCATCTAATGTTTTCTTATCCTTATTTTTCCACTCAGCCCAACCATTCGCTGATTTCCCAATAACAAAAACAGCGGCAGCACTAGGGCTGGGAAATATGTAGTTTCGATCAATTCGACCACGTTTATCACAGTGTGATAGTGCCTCTTCACGACGTTTTCCAATTTTATTCGACACAGTATGATCTGTTATGGGTGAAATAACACTGCCCTTTAGGACCACAAAGCCTTCTTCCGTCTGTCTCCCCCTACCCTGTACTTCTCCTACTCCCGTTATTTTTCGAGTTATATAGAGCGGTTCTCCCTCCGTTTTATAATTTTCAGATGTTTTTGTGAGTGGTGTCAGCACGTCATGACCTAAGATTCCAAGCAAGAGTTCCGCATAGTCTATAAAGTCTTCCATTTCACTTTCTTTTTCCTCTGTCACTTGGCCTCTGGACGGCTCATTTTCATTACGAACGGTATATCGTCCTGCCTCTTTGGCCTTAACTGTAAAGGTATGTTCCAAATAGCTTAATTCGGTAGCTCCTAATGTCTCTTCACGGTCGCGTGTCGTGAGGATAATGGCTTCAGTCCAATAGTCTTTTGCTCTATCTCGCCGATGCTCACCCAAACGTTGTAACGGACCCTTACCGTTTTTTCTAGCCCTGGCCTGTCCAATGTAGACACTGGGACTTACGTCTTCATCATCAGTCCCGAATAAAAAGTAAACGCCACTCTTATTTAATAATTCTATATCTTCAGACCGTTCAATATCTGTGCGCGGTATTTTATAGGCCACACCCGTCCAGTTGGCCAAGGTACACTTAATCCTCCCCGTCGCTCGACCGTCTATTAAAAATACATTTACGTTCTTACCTCGTTGTGCCATGTGCGGCCTCCTATATAATTCCCTCTACGGCCCGATGAGCACGAAGTACAGTGCCTCGGGGTAGTCACGTCTCATGTCTTTCAGTTGTTCCGAGAAGCGTTTGAAGTAGTCGGCGAAGATGTGTACGTTTTCTACGAAAAAGGTTTTATATTCTTCGTCACTGAGAACTAAGTCTTTTAAGCCTTTAGGATTTCTGTAAAGCCAATCAATATCGAAGGTGACGTCGCCCACCTTGCCCCGAAGCCCCCGGTAATAGCGAGGATCCGTGAAGGTGCATGCCGGAGTTTTCAGCATAGTAGCCGTAAATTCGTCCAAGCGCTCAATGAGTATGTCCAGTACGAAAATGTCCTGAGAGTTCCAGCCGTAGTGCTCAAAGCGTCCGTCTCCGTATTCAAGGCCGCCGCTCTGACTTTCATAGTCACAAATCCATTGTTCAACCAAGCTTTCCGACAAAGGGCCATCAATACCGCAAAAAGCATCCCAACAAGGATAGCGTTCTTCTTTGTGCCAGTCGTCCGTAAGGCTTATACAGTAAAGGCTCACATCTCCGTCTCTTTCATCATAAAAGGACAGGCTTTCAAATTCCGGTGTGACACGATACTTTTCGC
>OLSH01001006.1_pt1 | contig 17663 bp, 20 predicted proteins | sample 1643221 | NCBI WGS metagenome assembly OLSH01 (sample SAMEA3136681, study PRJEB25190) | human gut metagenome | biome: human gut; feature: human-associated habitat; material: faeces | place: Austria | collected 2013 | reverse complement strand
ACTTTGTGTATATGCTCAATCAGGCCAACGGAGACCGACAGATTCTCGCAAAGCAGCTCAATATCAGCCCGCATCAGCTTTCCTACGTTACCCACTCCGGCGAAGGTGAAGGGCTGCTGTTTTTCGGTAACGTGATCCTGCCCTTTGTTGACCACTTCCCGAAAGACCTTGAACTCTACCGCATCCTCACGACCAAGCTCAACGAGATCTCGGAGGGCGCACAGAAATGAGTGAACCGAAACTGATCATCAAAGAGGAATTGTCCGCAAAAAAGACCCGTTCTCCCCCGAAGAAACCCAAGGTGGAGCAGTCGGTGCCCAGAAAGAAAAAGCTGAAAACCGATGCAGATAAGGCTGCGGAAAGGGCGCAGCACCTGCGATTTGGCAAGGCCGAACTGACCCCGGACGAGTTGAGCCGGTTGAGCAAGGCGCAGAAGCGGGAGATGTACGCCGCCCATGCCGCCCGCTCTGCGGTGCATCACGAAGTTGACCAGTACGAGGATGAAAACGTCGGTGTGCAGGCGTTGAGCGAGGGCGAAAAGGCGGCAGGAAATGTCCGGGATATTTCCAAGAGCCGCTATGCCCGCAAACTCAAGAAAAAAGCCAAATTGCAGGGCAAGAAAGGTGCCAAAACCGCAAAATCTTCTACGCAGAAGCCGACTTTTCCACAAGATGCAGGTGCATCCGGCACTGGCGAGGGCGGTTCCAACTGGCTTTCCCGGTGGAGGCAGAAGCAGAATATCCGGCAGAGCCACTATGCCGCCGCCCGGTCGGGCACGGCGACGCAGACCGCAGGCGGCAAAGCGGCATCCAACGGTGCATCTGCCGCCCGGTCCGGCATGGAACAAGCCGTAGAAAAAGGCAAAACTGCCGTCAGCACCGCTGTAAAAGGGCTGGTGAATGCCGCCAAGGGCAACGCACACGTTCTGGTGATCGTGGGCGTTTTTCTTTTGCTCATCCTCATGGTCATGTCGGGCTTTTCCTCCTGCGGAATCCTCTTTTCCGGCGGCACGCAGGTGTCCGGGCAAACCATGTACTCTGCCGAGGACCGGGACATCCGGGGCGCAGAACAGGACTACAAGAAGTTGGAAAAGGAGCTGGACAAAAAGATCAAACGCACCCCCATAGACCACCCCGGCTACAATGAGTACCAGTATCACCTTGACCCCATTGAGCATGACCCATGGCAGCTCACTTCGTATTTGACCACACTCTACGACGATTACACTCGCAGCGAGGTACAGGGCAAATTGAAGGAGACCTTCAAAAAGCAGTATAAGCTGACAACATGGGTAGAGGTTCAGACCCGGTATATGACTGTGTGGGTCATGACTCCTGCAGGAATCCCAGTCCCCACGCAGGTGCCCTATGAGTACCGCATCTTCCACACCAAGCTAGTCAATCGTGGCTTGGAGGTGGTCATTCGGGAAGAATTGGATGCTGACCAATGGAAACGCTACGAGATCTTTCAGGATACGTTGGGTGGCAGACCTTATCTTTTTAATGGAGGCTTGCCGCCAGGTGATTCCGATGGCTCCGGCACACCGGGTATTGATTATCAGGTTCCGGCAGAAGCCCTGACCGACAGCGAGTTTGCAGCCATCTATGCGGAGGCCAAGAAATACGTTGGTACACCCTACGTTTGGGGCGGCTCTACCCCGGAAACCGGGTTTGATTGCAGCGGCTATGTCTGTTGGGTGTACAACCAAAACGGTTATAACGTGGGCAGAACGACCGCCAACGGCCTGTGGAACAAGAGCCAACACATCAGCGAAGCAGAAGCAAAGCCCGGTGACCTTGTTTTCTTCGAGGGAACGTATGATACCCCCGGAAAAAGTCACGTTGGAATCTACCTCGGCAATGGCATGATGGTCAGTGCCGGAGACCCCATCAAGTACGCAAACATTCACTCGTCCTACTGGGAGAAGCATCTCGCCGGGTTCGGACGGCTTTCAAAATGATTGGAGGAGTTTTATGAGCGAAAAATCGGATAAGCTGCGGGCGATGCTGGAAAAAGAAAAGGAGCGCCGCATCAAACTGAACAATCGTATCGAGATTTTGGAGCGGCGCATTCAGGAGGAGGATTCCGCCGAGGTCAACGAGATGGTACGGACTGCAAAGGTCACGCCGGAACAGCTTGCCGCCCTGCTGCGGCAGTCGGCAACCGCCACCCCGAACCCGGCTGCGCTGTCTGCCGTGGGTGCAACTTTTGAGAAGGAGGTCGATACAGATGAAGATTAAGAAACTGGGTGCGCTGCTAGTATCGGCGGCACTGTGCGCTGGCATGGCGGCTCCTGCCTTTGCCTTCGAGGGCGAAGCCGCCCCGGTGGAGCAGCCGGTTCTGCCGGAAGTCGTGGAGGAAGATGTTGTCACCGTCACGGACGAAACCTCTGGTGCCCTGACCCCGGAGGGCAATCTGACGCTGGTAGACGACTATCACACCGACTATTCCGATGGCAGCGGACAGCAGTTCATTACGCTGGTGTCGAAGTCGGGTGCGACTTTCTATCTGGTGATTGACCGCAACGCCAAGGGGCAGCAGACCGTTCACTTTATGAACCTTGTGGACGAAGCCGACCTTCTGGCTCTGATGGAGGAAGATGCTGCCGATGCTTATACCGCTGAAAAAGAAGCGGCGGCGCAGGCGGAACAGGACAGGCTGAAAGCCGAGGAAGAAGCCAAGAAAGCCGCAGAGGAAGCGGAAAAAGCGGCTGATGCGCCCAAAGAAAACAAGGTCACAAAGTATGCTGCGACGTTTCTCGGTGCCATTGCCCTGATTGCGCTGGCGGCAGGCGGCGGCTTCTATGCTTTCGCGAAGCAGAAGCAGAAAAAGCAGGCCGAAAAAGAAGCCCTCGACCCCGATGCAAACTACACCGAGGACAAGGGCGATTTTGAGATTCCCACTGAGGACGAGCTGGAGGACACCGGCGAGGAAGATACCGAACCCATCTGATTTTAAGGCGGCGTTTTGCCGCCGTACATATTGCAATCCGAAACAGAATGGAGGGAACGCTTATTTCAATTCTAGTTGTAGCAGAAAAGCCCTCGGTTGCCATGTCCTAAGTGTCGGCTACAAAAAATGGGCAACGAAGTTCAACCTGAAAGAGATGTCCAAAACGCTGCTATTTTTACAGGAGCAGAAAATCGGCAGCGCCGAAGAACTGCGGGAAAGTGCAGCAGCGGCAACGGAACGCTATCATGCCATGGGCGATTCCATCAAGGCAGCAGAAGCAAGGCTGACAGAAATTGCTGTCCTGAAAACTCACATCATCAACTATGCTAAGACCCGTGAGGTGTACGCCGCTTATCGGAAAGCCGGGTACAGCAAGGCATTTCTGGAAGCTCACCGGGAGGAAATCACCCTGCACAAGGCGGCGAAAGCTGCCTTTGACGAGGCAGGGCTTCAAAAGCTGCCGAAGGTCAAGGCGTTGGATGCGGAGTTTACAGAACTGCTGACCAAAAAGAAAGCAGCCTACCCGGACTACCGCAAGGCACGGAATGAGATGCAGGAACTGGTTCGGGCACAGAAAAACGTAGAACGATTTTTTGCGGAGGAAAAGCCAGCACAGGAGAACGAGCAGGCTCGATAAGAACAAATTGCCGGGAGTTGACCGCAAGAGGTCGGCACCCGGCAATCTTTTTTCGTTGGTTCAATCTTTAACGGAATGGTTTATCTCTTTCGATTGTGTATGTTGGTGTAACCAACAGGTTTGCTGGTAACTCACTCCGTACTTCTCAATCGTGGCATGGTAGTCATTTCCATGCTCGATGCAGTAGCTGACAATTTCAATCCGTTCTTCGTATGTCGTAGTCCGTCCTTTGGTCATATAGATATCACTCCCTCGGTCTCTGCTGGGCCGTAATTCCTTATGACCATTATACATCTTAATCCAGTTTTGCAACTGTGTTCTTGATGAAATTCCGTACTTTTTACAGATTGCTGCGTGACTTCCTTCTCCGTTAAGGTAGGCTTGTACAGCAGATAGTTTTAGTTCCTTTGAATATCGTCGGTTCTCTGTACGCAAAAACCCGCTTTCCCCATAGGTTTCATATATTCTAACCCAATCCTGAAATGCCTGTTTGCTTACTCCTAACCGTTTCGCTTCTGCTCCCTGACTTGTTTCTCCCTGTTGATATCGCTTCACTGAATGGATGATCTCTTCTGGTGTCCGTTTTGACATAATAATGCTCCCCATAGTGTAGTCTCGAATTTTTGTTATTTCGAGTGTCTACTCTATGGGGAGCATATCAGCTGTGCAGGGGCTTGGCAAGCTGCAAGGCGCAAACGCAGCCATGAAAAACTTCATCCATAGCTAAAGCGCAAGCCGGGGCGAACGCCTCGGCTTGCTTTTTTATAAATTTCGTTTTTGCTTTTACTCAAAGAGGTTGCAAAAACTATCTCTCCGTGCTATAATGTCTACGAATATTAGAGAGGTGAGCATTATGAAGCACTATGAGAAGCTGCTGGAATTAGGCTGCTTCAGCAAAAACGATCTGGAGCAGATCACCGGCAGCGAAGCTGCGGCCAAATGGCTTTGCCGTGAGTATCAAAAGAAAGGATACATCGAGCGCGTAAAGCGGGATTTGTATGTTGCCATCAGTCTGGAAAACCAACAGCCCATTGCCAACCGCTATGTAATCGCCTCTCACATCAGTAACGATGCCGCTGTGTCGTATCACAGCGCGTTCGAGTTTTACGGTTACAGCAATCAGGTCTTTTACGAAACGCAAGTGACCAGCGAGAGCCGGTTCCGGGATTTTGAATACGACGGCGTGACATACCGGCGGATTGCTCCTCGCATTACTGGCGGTATCACCGAAATAAACGGCACCCGTGTCACAACGCTGGAGCGGACGGTGATTGATTCTGTCAATCTGTTTGAGAAAATCGGTGGGCTGGAAGAACTTTTGCGCTGCCTTGCGCTAATCCCCACGCTGGATGAAGCAACGCTTTTGGCCTGCCTTGCGGAGTATGAAAGCGGCTTCCTCTATCAAAAAACGGGCTATATCCTGTCCACCTTTGCAGGCGGTCTCGGCCTCTCGGATAGTTTTTTCGCCATGTGCAAATCGCACCTCCCGAAAGGAAAATCCTATTTATCAAGCGAGAGCCAAGGCTTCATCTGGCACGAGGAATGGAAGCTGTATGCACCGAAAAATCTGATGCACACGATAGATAAAGGGGTAACAGACTATGATGCAATTTGACAGAATGACTTTGGGCAAGAAAGCCCGTGAATTGGGCTTTGTCCGCGATACCTTTGAAAAGGTCTGCCGTCTGGCCGATGTGCTGGATTTTATTCAAAAGGATGTGCTACTTTCCAACGCGCTGGCGCTGAAAGGCGGAACGGCCATTAACCTGACTATCTTCAATTTGCCACGGCTGTCCGTTGACATCGACATGGACTTTTCTGAAAATGTTCCCCGTGAGGAAATGCTCGCAATAAGGAAGCAGATCAAAAGACAAAATAATGTATAATGCGCGGACATTTGATTCCTTTATTGAAATTGTTCTTGATGGAAAGCACTCCATTAATGATATCGTGAAGCAAAATCCTCAGTATAGTACATATGTTGAACATGGACTATTTGCAGGGCATGATACAAATTATTACCATGAGCTGTCTGAAATTGATTTCTTAAGTGGATGCAAAAGCATCTCTTTGCCATTACTTTTGCTTATAGGAAGTCGAGATTGCGCAATCGACTTTAAACAACATCTGTTTTTTTTCGATTCAATTAGTTCTACTGAAAGTGATATAATTCATAAGGAAGTCTTTAGCATTGATCATTCCTTTCGTAATGAAACTGGTTCAATTGATTCCGAATGTATTAAATGCATTTGTGATTTTATATTTGAGATTGTGATGAAGCACATCCCATTTGATGGCGGAAGGGCATAATAGTTATGAATATCAATTCGTCTTATAGGAAAGTTTGGTTTGCAAGATTGATTTCCATTTTGGGGACAGGATTAACGTCATTTGGGGTAAGTGTCTGGGTTTACACGGTCACAGGAAAAGCGACCCCAATGGTTTTGATTCTCCTTTTCTCTATATTACCAGCGATATTTTTAGCACCTTTCAGTGGTTATTTATGTGACAAATACAATCGTAAGGCTATCATTATTTGCGCCGACTCCATTGCCGCTTTGATAAGTGTGTTTATCTATATTTGCGTCAGTTATTATGAATTCAATTATTTTGTTCTTTGTGTTTTTACCTTTCTTGATTCTTGTGCAAATTCCTTTGATAATAATGCATATCAAGCATCAATTACAACTTTGGTTTCTCCTGATGAAGTAAAAACTGCTAACGGCATGAGTCAGATTATTGATTCATTGGATAGTATTGCTTCCCCGATTGTTGCCGGAATGCTCTATCCATTAATTGGACTAAATGGGATTATAATAATTGATTTAATAAGCTATCTTGTTTCTTTAGTAATTCTTGTTACGATAGATTCAAGCAAGTTTTCAATGGACAACGAAAATCAGAAGAAACGAAATACAAAAAGAGAAATTTTGCTTGGATTCAAATTTATTTTTTCTCAAGGAAGTTTACGTGTACTTTTGATTTACTTTACTATTTTAAACTTTACGTTTAATCTCGCAACCTCATTAATAGAGCCTTTCGGCTTGACACTTGGGAATACATTTGACCTAGGCATTATTAAGGCTTGTGGTGGATTCGGGATTTTATGCGGAAGTTTGGTTGTTACATTTTCAAAGAAAATACATTTTACTTATAAAACGATCGTTATTGGTGGCTTGGTTGCTGGCATAGCTTTGCAACTTATGGGGTTCACACATATTACTTGCATTGTTGCAATCGGAAGATTTTCCTTTTCATTTGTTACGCCAATTTTGAATACGGTTGCCGGCACATTGTGGATGCAGGAAACACCACGGATTCTTCAGGGGCGTGTGTTTGCATCGCGTTCCATGATTGCAAGGTGTTTTGTTCCTTTGTCATACGTTGTCGTAGGCCCGCTTGTTGACATTGTTTTACCGAAGCTGTTGCAATCAAATCTTGGACTTATTATTAATGTAGTCGGCACTCAAGCACTTGAATACCGTCTCGTTTTTTGTGGAGCGGGGGTTTTGTGCGTTTTAATAACTTGCTGTGTTGCAGCAAATACAAATTTCAGAAAACTTTAACTTTTCCGCATCAAATTGTTTTATCAATGTTGTAAGAATTGTTATTAATATGCTTCAATTTTTTGTATGTTCTTTTCGCTATGCTATGGCAATGCGTCAGCATGATGCCATACGCCCACAAGACAGGGTGGACGGGCGATGTTCCGGCAAAAAAGAATGGACAGACGAATAAAATTCATCTGTCCATTCGATTTGGCGGAGCATCAGGGAGTCGAACCCTGGCACCGGTCTCCCGGCCTATCGCATTTCGAGTGCGACCTCTTACGACCACTTGAGTAATGCTCCGTATTCACAATACAGCTTAATTATTATAGCAAAATCCCGCCTTTCCGTCAACTGGAAATACAAAAAGCCCTTTCCCTTGTGCTTGACAGGCAGAGCGGGGCGTGCTATATTTATTTCAAATTTGAAGTATGCACTTAAAGGAGAACCTATGGCACAGAATCGACAGGATATGGGCAGCGGGCCGGTCAAGCCCCTGCTTTTGCAGCTGATGATACCCGCCGTGGTGGCGCAGGTGGTCAATCTGCTCTATAACATCGTAGACCGCATTTACATCGGCCACATCGAGGGCATCGGCGCGGCGGCGCTGACGGGCGTGGGCCTGTTTGCGCCGATCCTTATGCTCCTGAACGCCTTCGCCATGCTCATCGGCGCGGGCGGTGCGCCCCGCACGGCCATCGCGCTGGGACAGGGCAATAAAAACGAGGCCGAAAAAATCATCGGCAACAGCTTTACCATGCTGCTGTTTTTCGCTGTGGTGCTGACGGCGGGCTTCTATGCCGGTGCACCCGCCCTGCTGCGGCTCTTCGGTGCCAGCGACGCCACTCTCCCCTATGCGGTGGCCTATGGCCGCATCTACATCCTCGGCTCGGTGTTCGTGCTGCTGGTCATGGGCATGAACCCCTTCATCACGACCCAGGGCTTTGCGAAGATCAGTATGCTCACGACGGTCATCGGCGCAGTCATCAACATCATCCTCGACCCCATCCTGATTTTTGGTCTTGGCTGGGGCGTCCGGGGTGCGGCAGTGGCGACGGTGCTCAGTCAGGCCGTGGGTGCCTGCTGGATATTGAAGTTCCTCACCGGCCCCAAGACCATCCTCAAGCTGCGGAAAGAAAACCTCAAAGTGGAGCGGAACATCATCCTGCCGGTGATGGGGCTGGGCATCTCCACCTTTGTGATGCTCTCCACCGAGAGCCTGCTCTCCATCAGCTTCAGCTCCAGTCTGGCCCGCTACGGCGGTGATGTGGCGGTGGGTGCCATGACGGTGATCACCAGCGCCTCCCAGCTCTGCACCCTGCCCATTCAGGGCATCTGTCAGGGCGGCCAGCCGGTCATGAGCTTCAACTTCGGCGCAGGCAAAAAGCCCCGCGTCAAGGAGGCGTTCCGCTTCCAGCTCACCCTTTGCTTCGGCTATACCACCCTGTTCTGGCTGCTCATGATGCTGGCCCCCGGCGTGGTGGCGGGCATCTTTACCTCGGATACCACCCTCATCGAATACACCACATGGGCTATGCGCATCTACATGGCGGGCATCCTCGCCATGGGCGTTCAGATCGCCTGCCAGCAGAGCTTTATGGCGCTGGGTCAGGCCAAAGTCAGCCTCCTGCTGGCCTGTCTGCGGAAGATCATCCTGCTTATCCCGCTGATTTTTATCCTGCCCTGCTTCACGGCAGATAAGTGCTTCGGCGTCTTTCTCGCCGAGCCGGTCAGTGATATTCTGGCAGCGACCATTACAGCCATCACCTTCTTCTCCCGCTTCGACAAGATACTGGACAAGGGCGCCGGGAAGGTATGATTTCACAGGAAATAAAAACAGCCCGCAGACCGGCCTGCTGGCCCTCATTCTGGGACCCATGTGCGAGAAGAACTTCGTGCGCTGCATGAACATCCAGCGCGGCAACTTCTTCGCCATCACCACTTCTCCCATCGCAATGGTCCTTGCAGGCGTGGCTATTCTGGTCATCCTCTACTCTGTCTACAACCAGAGCAAGATCAACAAGCGCACCGCTGCAAACGCTGCACAGGAGAACGCATAACCCCAACATCCAGACAAGCTCTGTCTTTTACATTCCCATGAAGCTGCGGCTGTCCCGTTCCGGCGGGGCGGCCGCGCCTCGCTTTTATGGGATAATGAGAAAGCCCCCGGCGCTGCCGGGGGCTTTCGTTGTGCTGTATTTTACTCTTCCGATTTGGGAGCTTCGGGGTGGCGGCACTTGGCCAGCATATCCAGCTCCGGCATCAGCTCGGTGCTGATGACCGAGAGCATCTGCTCCATCTTGTCGCAGTCCTCAGCCGGGAAGCGCTTGCGCACACGCTCGATGACCGTGTGCAGGTAAGAATAGCTGATGCTGTAGTAATCGATGTATTTCTGGGTAGGGCGCAGGAAGTATTCGCGGCGGTCGGTGGTGGACTGGATCTTCTCCACATAGCCCTTTTTGACAAGGCTGCCGATTTTATAGGCCGCGTTGGGGGTGGAGATGCCCATCATGCGGGAAAACTCCGCAATGGTGGGCTCCCCCATCGCCATGATGCCCTCCATGCAGAAGGACTCCACCGTAGTCAGCGTGGCTTCGCGGGTGGCAAAGCGCTGAAATACATTCTGATAAAAATGCAGCTTGAATTTTGTATAGACGTCCTGAAAGACTTCTTCCAGCATGGGATTTTCCTCCAGTGAGCAAATAGCTCAAAAAATTTACTCTTTTGATAAGTATACCATGATTTGCGCCGGAGGGGAAGACAAAAATCTACGATTCCGTTAAGATTTTGTGACCTCTTCCTTCCCAGTATGGCCCATCCGCGCCCTGACGATGCTGAGCACGACGAGTTCGATGGCGATGGCACAGGCCAGCAGCACGAAGGAGGTCAGGGTGTTGGCGGCATCGCCGAGGACGGCCTGTGCTGCACCGCAGAGCAGATAGCAGCCCGCCGAGATGGCGGCGGCGGTCATGGCGTAGGGCAGCTGGGTGGAGACATGGTTCACGTGGCTGCAGTGCGCGCCGGCAGAGGCCATGATGGTGGTGTCGGAGATGGGCGAGCAGTGGTCGCCGCAGACCGCGCCGGACAGGCAGGCGGCGATGGAGACCACCAGCATCTCACCCTCCGGGAAGGCGTGGCAGACGATGGGGACCAGAATCGAGAAGGTACCCCAGGACGTGCCGGTGGCAAAGGCGAGGAAGACCGCCACCACAAAGATGATGATGGGCAGCAGGTACTGCAGAGCCGCCGCAGAGCCGCTGAGCAGGCTTGCGACGTAGTATTTTGCGCCCAGCAGGCCGGTCATGCCGGAAAGCGTCCATGCCAGCGTCAGAATGAGCATGGGGCTGACCATGGCCTTGAAGCCCTCGGGGATGCAGGCGGCGAAGTCCTGAAAGGTCATGATGCCCCGCACCCGGTAAAACACGAAGGTGAACATCAGGGCAATGGCGCTGCCCAGCACGAGGCCCATGGAGGCGCTGCAGTTGGCAAAAGCGGTGACGAAGTCCACGCCCTCAAAGAAGCCGCCGGTGTACACCATGCCGAAGATGCAGGCCGCGATGAGCACCAGCACCGGCGCGATGAGGTCCACCACATGGCCGCGGGTGTCGCTGTCGTCGTCCGCGTCGTCGCCGTAGGGGCGGTCGTCGGTGGTGAAGAGGTCGCCCAGAAGGGCGTTATCCTCGTGCTTCTTCATAGGGCCGTAGTCGAGGCCGCTGAAGATGAGGAAGAGGCTCATCACCATGGTGAGGATGGCGTAGTAGTTATAAGGGATGGTGCGCAGGAACATGGTAAAGCCGTTGATGCCCGAGCCTTCCGGCACAGAGGACGTGACGGCGGCGGCCCAGCTGGACACCGGCGCGATGATGCAGACGGGTGCTGCGGTGGCGTCGATGAGGTAGGCCAGCTTTGCGCGGGAGACCTTCTGCCGGTCAGTGACCGGGCGCATGACGGAGCCGACGGTCAGGCAGTTGAAGTAGTCGTCCACAAAGATGAGGATGCCCAGCAGCAGGGTGGCGAACTGCGCGCCCGCCCGGCTGTGGATGTGGGTGGAGGCCCAGCGGCCAAAGGCGGCGCTGCCGCCGGCCTTGTTCATCAGGGCCACCAGAATGCCCAGCATCACCAGAAAGACGAGGATGCCGACGTTGCTGGAATCGGACAGCTTGGACACCATGCCGCCGTCTTCGTTGAAGAAGAGGGTGGTCAGCGCCAGCTCAAGGTTGCCGTTGGCGTAGAGCAGTGCGCCGGTGGCGATGCCCACCAGCAGCGAGGTGTAGACCTCTTTGGTGTTCAGGGCCAGCACGATGGCCACCACAGGGGGCAGCAGGGACAGCGCCGAGCTGTACACGGCGCAGGTGTAGGTGGAAGGGTCGTCGATTTTGCCGGGCGTTGCGGCGGTACACCACAGCAGCAGGGCAAACACCAGCAACGCACCCACCCACGAGAGATTGGTTTTTTTCATGATAAAATCCTCAGGTGATTTTTTTGCAGCCTGCCGGGCAGACTAATCCCAAAACCCGTGACGGAAGGGGGTGTTGGCTGCGCCGGACTATAAAGCGATGTATTTAGAGCTGTTCCGTGCCAGCGAACAGGCGGCACGGCTTTTGCAGGAAGCTCAGGCCCGGGCCGAGCAGCAGCTGCTGGCTGCCGACCCGCCGCCCATCGAGCTCGCCGAGAAAAAAGAGTCTTAGCCCTTCTTGCTCTCGGCCTTGGCGGCAAACTTTGCGTCGTTGACCACAAAGCGCTCGTGGACGCCGCCGCCCACAGGGCCTTTCTCGTCGTACAGGGAGACTTTGAACACCAGCTTGCGGCCCTCCACAGCGGTCAGCTCGCTCTCGCAGGTGACGGTCATGCCCACGGGGGTGGGGGCGGTGTGCTCCAGCTCCAGCCTGGTGCCCACAGAGCCGCAGCCCTCATCCAGAGCGTCGGCGACGCTCATCCAGCAGGTCTTTTCGGCCAGAGCCACCAGTGCGGGGGTGGCGAAGACGTTCAGCGTGCCGCTGCCCATGGTCTTGGCGGTGTTCTCGGGGGTCACGGCGACGCTCTGCTTGCCGCGGATTCCGGTTTCTAACATATAAAAATTCCCTCTTTCTTAATTTGTCGTGATGCCGCGGTTTGCGGCAGATAATTTCACATTTGTAAGGATACCACAAAACTCACCCTATTGCACCTGTTTTCGGGATTTTCCTTCAAAACTCTTTCCGTCCGAGGCCAAACGCGGTATCATAAGCTGGATAAGGAGGAAAAGAAGATGAACGATTTCTGGAAATCCTACGACATCACCCACGCCGAATACGGGGCCGATTACCGATGCTACCCGCTGTATGGCATGGTCCACCTCATGGAACTGGTCATTTCGCTTGCCTTTATCGTGGGGGCGGCCCTGTGGTATCGCCGCAGTTCTGCCCGCACCCGTCGGCGCATTTTAGTCGGAGTCACCGCTTTGCTCCTGCTGGACCAAGCTGCCCTTCTGCTGGGGATGGCCCTGACCGGCCAGTGGAATTGGGGCTATCTGCCCCTGCACCTGTGCAATATCAATGTCTTCGTCTGTCTGTACAACACGATCACGGACAGAAACTGGTGTAAAGAGGAGCTGTATGCCCTCTGTATCCCGGGCGCAATGCTGGCACTGCTCTGCCCCAGCTGGCTGGATGTCCCCTCTTGGTGGACGCTCATCAATCTGCACTCCGTCAGTATCCATGCCCTGCTGGTACTCTATCCAGTCCTGCTGGTGGCGGGCGGCTACCGTCCCAGTCCCCGGCGGGTGCCGCAGGTGCTGGCGTTCCTGTTCGGCTCTGCCCTGCCCATCTACTTTCTGAATCAGTCCCTTAACACCAACTTCTATTTCCTCAATGATCCCTATGGGAACATCATCACCAGCACCTTCACGGCCCTGCTGGGCGAAAAATATTATATCCTGGGCTTCCTGCCTGCCACCGCGCTGGCGCTGTTCCTCATGTATCTGCCGTGGGCGGCGGACGATAAAAAGAAGAAGCGGGCATGAATGCGGTGCAAAAGAAAAAGGCAGTTCGGTCAGGAATGTCTTTTTCTTTTGCCCTAAATTGCACCCTTCCTGCAAAATAAATTTGCAAATTTATTGCGTTTTGCGGTCTGTTTTATCAGTTTTAAGAGAATGCTGGTTTTTTGCGCAAATCCTCTTGACAGGAGCCATACAGCGTGCTATCATGAACACATGAACAGATGTTCATATATTAAAGCGAAAGGATGACAACGATGGCTGAGAATGCTCTTGCCCCAGAACAGAAGCTGCCCAAGGCCCCGCCGGTGCTGCCGGACGATGAGGTGCTCTACGAGCTGGCCGATTTGTTCCGGGTGTTCGGCGATTCCACCCGCATCAAGATACTCTATGCCCTCCACGACGATGAGCTGTGCGTGCAGGACATTGCAAATGCCGTTCAGCTCAGCCAGTCGGCGGTGAGCCATCAGCTGCGGGTGCTCAAGGACTCAAAGCTCGTCCGCTTCCGCCGCGACGGCAAGACCATTTACTATGCGCTGGACGATGACCATGTGCGCAGCATCCTCTCCATGGGCATGGACCACATCGAAGAGTGATGCCCCCAAAACGCTGCAAGCTCTGCCGCACCCTGCGGCGGAGCGGGGATATAGAAAGAAAGGCTGGTATTTATTATGAAAAAGAGCTACAAGATCGAAGTTGACTGCGCAAACTGCGCCCAGAAGATGGAGGATGCCGCCAACACGGTCGCCGGCGTCGCAAAGGCCACCGTCAGCTTCATGACCCAGAAGATGAACGTCGAGTTTGATGAGGGCGCGGACGTCAAGGCTACCATGCAGAACGTCCTCTCCGCCTGCAAGAAGGTCGAGGACGACTGCGAGATCTTCGGCATCTGAGTTTCGACTTATACTGCCGGGATGCGCGTGGAAAATGTGGAAAAATAAATCAGTTTTCAACAATTTCCACGGCGTTTTCAACATCCTGGGTGCAAAAAAAGAAAAATGAACGCGCATTTGCGGCTTTTTGCGGGAAAATCTCGTGGAAAAGCCGGGGGAAGCGTGGAAAGCAAGCCCCTTGTGGGGAAAACCTGTTGAATCTGAGAAAACTGCCCCAAAAGGAGGCTGGTACCCGTGACAAAAAAACAAAAGAAAATGCTGTACCGCATCATCGCCGCTCTGGCGCTGGTGCTGGTGCTCAAGCTGCTGCCGCCTCTGCCCGCGTCGGTGGAGCTGCTGCTCTACTGCATCCCCTACCTCGTGGTGGGCTGGGATGTGCTCCACAAGGCCCTTCTGGGCATCAAGAACCGTCAGCCCTTTGATGAATGCTTCCTGATGGCCGTCGCCACCGTGGGTGCCTTCGCGCTGGGCGATTACGTCGAGGGCTGTGCCGTTATCATCTTCTACCAGATCGGCGAGCTGTTCCAGGGCGTTGCCGTCGGCAAGAGCCGCCGCAGCATCTCGGCCCTGATGGACATCCGGCCCGACTACGCCAACATCGAGGGCGAGGACGGCAGGCTGGAGCAGGTGGACCCCGATGAGGTCGAGATCGGCACCGTCATCGTGGTCCAGCCCGGCGAGCGTGTGCCTATCGACGGCGTCATCGTCGAGGGCGCTTCCACCCTCAACACCGCCGCCCTCACCGGCGAGAGCCTGCCCCGGGATGTCCGGTCCGGCGATGAGGTCATCAGCGGCTGTGTCAACATGAGCGGCCTGCTCAAGGTCAGGACCACCAAGGAGTTCGGCGAATCCACCGTCTCTAAAATTCTCGACCTCGTGGAAAATTCCAGCATGAAAAAGGCCCGCGCCGAGAACTTTATCACCCGCTTTGCCCGCGTTTACACCCCGGCGGTCTGCTACGGCGCGCTGGCGCTGGCCTTCCTTCCCCCCATCGTTCTGCTGCTGATGGGCCAGCCCGCCCGCTTCGGCGACTGGGTCTACCGCGCCCTCACCTTCCTCGTCATCAGCTGCCCCTGCGCTCTGGTCATCTCTATCCCGCTGAGCTTCTTCGGCGGCATCGGCGGCGCTTCCGCCTGCGGCATCCTCGTCAAGGGCTCGACCTATCTGGAAGAGCTGGCCGATACCCGCGTCGTCGTCTTCGATAAGACCGGCACCCTGACCCAGGGTACCTTCAAGGTCGTCAAGGTCTGCCCCGTGGAGGGCGGTACCGAAGACAGCCTCGTGGAAGCCGCTGCGCTGGCCGAGAGCTGGTCGAAGCACCCCATCTCCCTGAGCATCAAGGCTGCTTACGGCAAGGACATCGACGCTGCCCGTGTCACCGGCGTGGAGGAGCTGGGCGGACACGGCGTCACCGCCAAGGTGGACGGCAAGCCGGTCGCCGCCGGTAATGCCCGCCTGATGGCAAAGCTGGGCCTCACCGTCCCCGATGTCCCCCAGACCGGCACCATCGTCCATGTGGCCATCGACGGCAAGTATGCGGGCTATCTGCTCATCTCCGACGTGGTGAAGCCCCACAGCGCACAGGCCATCAAGGGCCTCAAGCAGGCCGGCGTCCGCAAGACCGTCATGCTCACCGGCGACGCAGAGCCGGTGGCAAAGGCTGTCTCGGCAGAGCTGGGCATCGACGAGTACCACGCCGGCCTGCTGCCCGGCGATAAGGTGGACCAGATCGAGAAGCTCCTGGCCGCCAAGAACCCCAAAGAGATGCTGGCCTTCGTGGGCGACGGCATCAACGACGCCCCTGTCCTCTCCCGTGTGGATGTGGGCATCGCCATGGGTGCTCTGGGCTCTGACGCCGCCATTGAGGCCGCCGACGTCGTCCTGATGGATGACGACCCGGCCAAGATCGCCCTCGCCATGCGCATTGCCCGCCGCACCAAGAGCATCGTCTACCAGAACATCGTCTTTGCTCTGGCCATCAAGGCGGCCTGCCTGCTGCTGGGTGCTCTGGGTATCGCCAATATGTGGGTGGCCATCTTCGCCGATGTCGGCGTCATGGTCCTCGCTGTCCTGAACGCCACCCGCGCCCTCTACACGAAAGACCTCACCAAAAAATAAAAGATAGAAGGCAAAGAGGGTCCTGTGCGTCCGCACAGGACCCTCTTTGCTTTATAAATAGCTCTTGCAAATGCAGATAAACCTGTTATATTGCTGTATTGGAGGGTTGAAATGAATGCAGGAGCAAAACGAAACAAATTCGGCAGAGCCGCCCGAGGGCGTGGATAAGGGCTGGTTCATGTTCTTCATCACCCTGCTGGACCAGATCTATTGGGCCGACAGCGCGGCCATGGGCGCGGCCCTCGGCGCTGTCCTGCCCTTCAGCACCGAGGGCGTCGATTTCGTCATGACGGCCATGTTCGTGGTCAGTGATAGAACGTATCAAAATTGACCTGCCGGTAGAACCGCTGCTGCAGCTGGTCGAAGCTGTCGCAGTCCTGCGCCAGCAGCCACATGATCTTGGTCACGACAGCCTCAATGGTCATGTCGTGGGCCTCGAGGAAGCGGAAGCGGTTCTTGACCCGCTTGCCCACCTCGTAGATGCCCACATCGCTGCCCTCGTAAGTGACCTGGGTGGTGAGGATGAGCACCTTGTGGGTCTTGTCGTAGTCGCCGAGGCCCTCGGCGAAGGCGTCCATCAGCCGCTGGGGGATGCCGCCTACGCCGAAGCTCTCCACGATGACGCAGTCGTAGAGGCGGAAAATGTCGGGGATCAAATCGGGGCTGAGGCCGGGCGTCAGCTTGAGCAGGAAGACGCGGGGGCTGAGCGAGCGGCCAAACTCCACAGGGCCGGTGGGCCAGGGCGAAGGCACATACCGCACCAGACGGTCGCCCTGTACCAGTGCCAGCGCCGGGAAATTTACCGAAGCAAAGGCGTCGTAGCTGATGGTCTTGTTCTTCTTGGCGCGGGTGCCTGCGATGACATGGCCGCCGAACACCACCATGACGCCCCGGCTGCCGGGGTCGAGGGCGCAGATGACGCTGTCGCGAAGGTTTTTCTTGGCGTCGGTGATCTCGTTGGAGATGGGCTGCTGTGCGCCGGTGAGGATGACGGGCTTGTCGGCGTTCTGGATGAGGTAGGACAGCGCCGCCGCCGAGTAGGCCAGCGTGTCGGTGCCGTGGCAGATGATGAAGCCGTCGTAGAGGGCATAGTTCTCCTGCACGGCCTTCGCCATCATCAGCCAGTGCTCCGGGCCGAGGTCGGTGCTGTCGATGCTGCACAGGGCCAGCGTGTCGGGGCAGCAGAGCTCGTTCAGCTCAGGCAGATGAGCCAGAAGCTCTTCGCTGGTGAGCACGGGCTTGAGGCCCTGCTGGGTGCGGACGCTGGCGATGGTGCCGCCGGTGGTGATAAAAAGCAGACGCTGCTTTGTGGACATAAAAAAGCCTCCATCAGGAAGATTGAATCGCATTCATAGAAAGTATAACACACTCGCCCGCCCTTGCAAAGTGGCGCTCGGGCGGAAAATGGAGGCTTTTGGGAATTGGTCATAGAAATCAGGGGGATTTGGTGTATAATAGAGGTATAGAGCGCGGTTACGCGAGGTTAAGTTCTCTTTTGCGCACCAAAAGAGAACCAGAAAAGTGCCCGCTACTTTCGAGGC
>OLSH01001004.1_pt1 | contig 17681 bp, 17 predicted proteins | sample 1643221 | NCBI WGS metagenome assembly OLSH01 (sample SAMEA3136681, study PRJEB25190) | human gut metagenome | biome: human gut; feature: human-associated habitat; material: faeces | place: Austria | collected 2013 | reverse complement strand
CTCGTCGTGACCGTCGTGCGAAAAAACGCGAATTCCGTCAATTGTGGATTGCTCGTATCAACGCAGCGGCTCGCATCAACGGTACAACTTACAGCCGTTTCATCGCTGGTTTAGCTAAAGCAGGCGTTGAAGTTAACCGTAAAATGTTGGCTGAGTTGGCAGTTAACGATGCAGCAGCATTCGCTAAACTTGTTGAAGTAGCTAAAAACGCTTAATAACATAACAATATACATTGAGGACTCTCTTTGGAGGGTCCTTTTTTATGTGGTGAAAGTAATAGATTATCAATACTTTTATAATATGATATCCTATACATATAATGTGTGTGATAATATTAAAAGAGAGGATTTAAATTAATGAAAAAGTTATTTTCTATGTTATTGTTAGCATGTATAGTAATACCATTACAAATCCAAGCTATATCGATGGAAGCTATTAAAAATGATAAGAATAATATTCCTATTCTTACAGGGAAAAATGCCATTACGTATTTTGTAGACAAGAGTTCTATTAAAAGAATAGAAGAGAACCAGTTTATTTATAAAGTACAGGCAGTTGTATATGAGGTTGAAAATAATAATAGTAGTAGAAATAACTCATATATTCACAAGGTTTTAGTTACTTATCGTTATGATATAAACCATTCTGTAGCCGGCGTATTACGTACTCCACAGTATGCACAAGACTATTCACTCCTCATATATGCTAAACAAGCTAGCTCTGGTATGAAATTAACGATAAATAGTGTGGAAGATTTTAATTATGAAGGTGTGGCTTTGGGGAATTTCGGTAATATTCAACAACAATACGTTGATGTAGCTTTGCGTGATCCTAAATATGTTGTAGGTAACTATATCTTTAAAGAAGCTTATGGTACAGCTTTTGAAAATATGACTCTTCATAAGAAATAAGATAAATGAGTTTATGGAAGTAGCTAAAAACGCTTAATAGCATAATAATACAGATTAAGGACTCTCTTTGGAGGGTCCTTTTTGTATGGTGAAAGTATGATATAGCTACATTTATATTTTAGTGTAAAATACTAAATCATTTTAGCTGTTTTATAAAGTGAAATAAACTATCAAAAAAGTAAAATATAAAAGAGGAGTTTTATTATAGCTTGTAGAACTAACATAGTAATAAACCTATTTAAGGTGCTTGTAAAAGGAGACATTATTATGGGAATCTTTAAAAAGCTATGTATGACCTCTATGTTAGGTGTTATGTTAACTGTACCAACGTATGCAACTGTTGTTACAGGCAGTCAATCAGATGTAAATTTAGATTTAAAGTATCCTTTAGTTTATACAGATCATGCTTATGCTCAAAGAGTTATTAATACAGATATTGCAAATTATGTACTCGAAGCAAAGGATATGTATTACAACCAACATATTTATCAAGTTTCTCAAAACTATAAGGTTACCTATGAGGATAGTCAAGTTGTTTCAATCCTACTAACTACCTATTATTACTACGCCGGAGCTGCTCATGGTATGTATAATACAAGAGGTCTTGTATATAATAAAGTAACAGGTCAACGCATTCCATTATATAACTATATAAAAATTGCGAATGCAGCACAATTGGATAACGGCTTACGATCCCATGTATTAAGTTATTATACAGGTAATCATACAAAGAGCTATATTCCAAGTGGATGGAGTGTAAAATATGTAACCGATAACTATTGCTTACGTGGTAAGGGGAACATTGATCTAGTTTACCAACCATATGAACTAGGACCGTACGCAGCTGGTAATACTTATATTGGTTTTACACCAAAAGCCATTGAATACTTTAACCGCATGAACTCCTAATACAAGTGTAGCTTTAAATTGTGTCTTATCAGTACATTGATGCATTAAATAGTATTCTTGTTATAAACTCTATAAAAGCCTATAGTACATATACAGTACTATAGGCTTTTAGTGTACTTATCATATTATCTTCTATATCCGCCACATCCTCTAGTATTAGAGTTTTGACCACAGTAACCTTGGCTAGTATTGTTACAAACTGTATTGTTATTATTACAGTTGTATTGAGCGTTTGTATTACAATTGTATTGAGTATCTGCATTACATTTATACTGAGCATTGGTATTGCAATTTGCTTGTGATCCATTGCATACATAATCATAAGCAAATCCTGTAGATACAGCCGCTGTCACGGCTAAAAGAGTCATGACAATCATACGTTTTGTAAACTTCATAGGTATCACCTCCTCATTTCTATACTTATATTGTACTACTAAATGTCAACTAAAATATGATATTCTATACATATATACTATTTGAGAGGCATTATGTGAAAGGATGAGAGTCTATTATGAAACGTATATTGATGGCTACACTATGTTTTAGCTGTGTTACGTTAGGAAGTCATGCGATTGATATTAATATACCAGGTGCGGATCCTACAATATCAAAGGATGCATATCAGAATTATCGTAAGACTGGTAATGAAGTCCAAAAGACTGAAAATATTATAGCTAATCAGATACGAGATGAATATAACAATAATGGGTCTAAAAAATGGACACTAGATGAGTTGTTATACTTTACTAAGGAATTGTATCATTCCACAAAACAGTCTTCTTCTGTTTTTATTCTTAAGGATAATGGGGCAAATATTAAATTTACTGTACCAGAGAGTAGCCAATTTGGTAAAACTATAAAAGGGGACCCATTAACTACAGATGTTCAAAAAGGAAATTTCCGCTTAATTGAAGGAAATATACATTATACTATTCGTAAGAGTGGTGAAAGCCCATCTAAGGAAAATTCGTTCTCGTATCCTACTGTTAGAAATGCTACATGGGAGATTGGGCAGATTAAAAGTGGAGCTTTAGAAGGGGCTATTAATTTTGGCGTAAGGTCTGATCCTTCACTGTCTTATCATATTAGTTATGATTTGATTAAGAAAAAGGAACTAGAACTATTAAAGACACATGATCAGGAGTACGTGTATAAAGAGCTAATGTCACCATTAGTTAATTATGTACTACCTTCAATTGAACCAGCAAAACAAATACTTTCAAAAACAAAACCAATAACTATTAATGGATTCACGTTCCAAACGTTAAAATCAAGTGATTTAACCTATCATGGCCCTGATAATGATGCAATTTATATTTATGATGGTAAAAAATATCGTGAAGGTATTATGGTGAGAGAATTAAAACCGGAAGAGTTAACTAATCGTCATCAAATTAATTATAAATTGATACGATTCTTCATTATGTATAAGCCGTATTCTGATTACAAACCAATTCAATACGCTACAGTTTGGAATGATGCTACTCCTGCTATGTATATGGAAGTTGAACGATCTACATCTAGAATGTACATTCAATCATTATATGATGATAAATACTTATATACTCACTTTATAATGGCCGATTTAGATTATAAAACACCATCAAAAGACTTACGCGATATAGTTCAATATGTAGACAATGCAAATGATAAAGACAAATACGCTAAAAGCCAAGCTGGGATGGGAGCTATGCCTAAAGGTATATGAAAAATCATCTGGAAAATAAGGGAAAAATGATGAATCGTAATGATTTGATTAAGTATTTACAACAAGAATATATCTGTGATGTTGATTATCCGTGGGATAAATACCCTGATTATATTATTATTCGGCGTAGAGATAATCAGAAATGGTTTGTTGGAATTTTTACCATTAAGGGGCATCAAGTAGGTCTGGAAACAAATGAACTCATGGATGTAGTCAATCTAAAATGTGAACCTGATTTGATTCCTAATCCGATTCATGAAAGCGGAATCTATCCTGCTTATCATATGAACAAACAACACTGGATATCGGTGGATATAGAACGGTATGAAGATATAGAGAAGCTAAAGATGATGGTTGATATGAGCTATCGATTGGTGGAGAAGAGGTAAATCCTATTTAATTTTCTGTTAGTTTGATATAAAATGAGTGTATGATGAATTTTAGTTTGTAAAGGGGATTACTGTATGAAAAAATCTAAGAATGTAAGTTTATTTTTATTAGATGGTGAAGTTACAGGTCGGACTAAATGTACATTAGCTAATTGGACTGGGGTAGTTTATAAAATTCCACGTGCATTATTAAATGAAAGTAAAGATATTCTTGCATTAAAGCAAAGTTCAATATATATGCTTTTTGGGACTAATGATAATGATGAACCAATGGTATATATTGGGCAGGCTGGTTTACGTAAAAATGATAAGGGTGTCCTTTTGAGGCTTATGGAACATGATGCTGATGAGAAAAAAGATTTCTGGACAGAAGCAATTATACTTACTACATTAAATGATAGCTTTGGTCCAACTGAGTTAAATTATTTAGAAAATAGATACTATAATTTAGCAAAAGATACTGGTAGATATAAAGTTGATAATGGCATTGAGCCAACTATTGGTAATGTTAATGAAGAAAAAATTAGTGAATTAAATGAATATATAGAGTTTTCTATGATTCCAATTGGTTTACTAGGTAAAAAACTTTTTACACCTGTAAATCATGTAACCTCAGATATTAGTACGAATAGTGATAATTTATTATATTTGCGTCAGTGTGTAAATAATGAAGATGTATGGGGAACCGCAAAAGAGACTAATGAAGGCTTTTTATTATTAAAAGGAAGTAAAGTTTCACAGAAATCAGCATCTCATCTTTCTGAATCTTTACGTAATCGTAGAGATAGAGCACCTAAGGATCAGAACAATTGTTTACTTGAAGATGTTTTGTTAAATAGTCCGTCAACAGCAGCGAATTTTCTCATTGGTCAACAAACAAATGGCTTGATAGCATGGAAGAATGAATCAGGTGAGACATTAAAATCTATTCGTGAACAACAGATAAAGAATGAAAAAGTATAATTTTTAAAAATTACAAAAATATAATTGCTTTTATATGAATTACACTGTATACTTTAGTTAAAAGTTATATGGTGTAATTTTTTTACATGCAAAAATAAAAACAAGATGAAAATTGTATTTAGAGAAGAGGTGATATAGTGTATATTAAAGATATATTTCATAGTAATACAGGGGTATCACAGTATCGATTAGAGGAAAGTACTAGTAAAAATGCAGTGTTGTATACCTTATATGGGCAGAACGAGTTATATGAAGATTTGACAGGTGTACCTGGTGCTATGAGTGATAGGAAACAAATTCGTACAGAATATAAAGGATCTACTCTTAAAGCAGGAGATTTAATATTTAGTACAATTTCTGGCATGGCTACACTTGTTACTAGTGATCATGAAGGCTATCTTTTTACTCAAAACTATGTTCGGATGGAGCCTTTAAATACGCCGATAGATAAAAAGTTTATGGCTTATTTAATTAATGAAAATACTAAAATAAAAAAGCAGTTTAAGCAGAATTTACAAGGGAGTCAGGTAGTACGATATAGTCTTAGTTTGTTAAAAGATATACAGTTACCTAAATTACCATCCATTGAAACTCAACGTATAATAGGGGAGATTTACTTTAAACAATTACGTTTGAAAGCATTAAAACAACGTGTGGCAGATAACAGATATCGGAAAGCAATTATCATCTTACAGGGAGTAAACTAATATGACAGAGTTAGAATTTGAAAATAAACTAATTGAGCAGCTATCAACTGGGATTGTTACTAATACAGATAATACTAATCAAATAGGCGATTTAACAGATGCTTATGGTAATATGAAGGTTTATAAAAGTAAACTTTGGAAATATGAACCAACCATAAAAACAACAGAGGCTCTTTGGGAGAATTTTCGCAAGATTTTATATCAATTGAATCAAAATCAATTGACACAACCATTAAGTGATACAGAATTTAAACAAGTTCAAAAGGTAATTAATGAACTATACACTCCATATCAAGCAGGACAGTTCCTATATGGTATCAATGGTGTATCCCAAGTAGAGGTGGACCTAGATGATGGCCGCCATGTATTTTTAACAGTATTTGATCAAAAACAAATTGGGGCAGGTAATACTGTTTATCAAGTAGTCAGTCAAGTTAAGAGAGAGCCACAAATTGCAGGTCGACCAGAACGTCGTTTTGATACTACATTACTTATTAATGGTTTACCTATTATTCAAATTGAGGAAAAATCTGTTAAACATCATGTAGATGAAGCATTAAATCAGATGCATCAATACATTCAAGAGAAACAATATAGTGATATTTTTTCCACAGTTCAAATTTTAGTCGCAATGACACCAAATCGCATTAAATATATGGCGAATACAACGGCTGAATTATTTAATAAGGACTTTGCGTTTGAATGGCAAAACCCTAATGATAACAAGGTTGTTCGTAATTGGACTACCTTTGCAGATATGTTCCTTAGCATACCAATGGCTCATCAAATGTCTACATTGTTTACTATTCTCGATGGTACTAAGAATAAACAAATGCTTAAGGTAATGCGTCCTTATCAAGTATATGCCACAAAAGCAGTTTTAAATGAATTAAAACGCGCTGATTTTGATTTACCAATAAATAAATTAGGCTATGTTTGGCATACAACAGGATCTGGTAAAACAATTACTAGTTTCAAAACTGCATGGCTGGCAAGTCGCATGCCAAATGTAGATAAGGTTGTATTCGTTGTTGACCGTATCGCATTAACGAAACAAACAGAGGCAAATTATAAAGCATACGACCCGGAAGGTTCTATTGATATTGATGGTAAACAATTTGATACCGTTGGCGGAACAGAAAATACTTCGGCATTAAAGAAAAAATTAAATGAAAAAGGGTATGGCATTATTGTTACTTCTGTACAAAAATTAAATACCCTCATTAATCGTAAAGACTTTGTGGTACCTAAGAAAAACTTTGTGTTTATTGTCGATGAGGCACACAGGTCTACCGGTGGTGAAAGCTTTGAAGATTTACAAAAGGTATTTAAAGGTGCTGCTTGGGTTGGCTATACAGGAACCCCTATGTTTGATAAGGTGGTCGGTAAAAAAGGCACCAAAACACATGAAGTTTTTGGCAAGTTGTTACATGCGTACACAATTCGAGAAGCTATTTCAGATAAAAATGTATTAGGTTTCAAGGTCGATTTCGAGACTACGATTGCAGAAGACAAAATGAAACTAGAATACTTGCCAAAGTTCTATAAGGAGAAATATCCTAATTGGAATGAGTTAGATATTGAGCGAAAGATTGCTAATCTTACTGATAATGATATGGATGATATGATAGAGCCAAGTTTCTATGATAATAATCTTGATCACGTAAAATTAGTTGTAGAAGATATTTTCAAAAATTGGCGAAATCGTTCTAATGATGGTGCTTATAATGCAATGCTTACTACACATGTAGGTGGGAATAGAGCAAGCACACCAATGGCCTTAATGTACTTTGATGAATTTGAAAGAGTGAATCAAGAACGCCTAGAACAAGGGCTACCCACGTTAAAAGTAGGTATTACTTTTAGCATGAGTACCAATAATAGTGATAACCAATTAACTACAAATGATGGTCTATTACGTGCCATGAAACACTATAATAAGATGTTTGGTACTAGCTTTGGACTGGATGATGTATCAGGTTACACTCAAGACTTAACGACACGCTTAAATCGTACAGCACAAGATGGGCAATATTTAGATATTGTTATTGTTGTAGATCAACTATTGACTGGTTTTGATGCACCGCAGCTAAATACACTTTACGTAGACCGCACATTGAAGGATGCAATGCTAATTCAAGCTTACTCTAGAACAAATCGTATTGCTGATAATCAAGGAAAGCCGTGGGGCCGTATAGTCAATTACAGATGGCCAGCTAAAAACGAAGAGCTCATGAATCGAGCATTAAGTATTTATGCCAATAAGCATTCTGCTGATGTACAAGAAACATTAGTAGATACGAAGGTATTAGTTGATAGTGGCGTTTTAGCAAAACCTTTCAAAGAACAATTTGAAGAGGTAAAACAAGTGGTAGACCGCCTTGCAGATATGACGGATAATTTTACAGAAGTTCCTGCAAGCGAAGCTAAGCAAGAGGAAATGTTTAATCTTATGCGCACTTATAGTGCGGGTATGTCAAAGCTAAAACAATATGATCCAGAGGTTGTTAATGGAGAAGACCTTGGTTTTGACTATGATAATCCAGATGAACTTGTTACATTGCTTGGAATGACACCTGAACAAGAGGAAATGCTAACGACATCTCTGTATAACGATTTGAAAGAACGTATTGCTGAAAATCATGATGTACCGGTTGCTCAAATTGAACTACGCATGATACATGTAAAACAAATTAGTGTTAACTATGACTATCTCACTGAGTTGATAGAAGCATTAATGAATGCTGTTCATGAAAAACGTATGGATGCAGCTGCAGATTATTGTGAAAAAATTAATGACTTTGCAATGGCTTTAGATGACCGCCAATATGCAAAGCAAATTAATAATGCGGTTGATGCAATTTATAAAGGTACGTATCCTCCAGAAGGAATGACTATCCAATACCCTGTAAAGTTAACTAGTTTGGAAGTCATTGAAGATGTAAATACGATGATTATGAAGGATGATATTTTCGATTTCCGTTTAAAATGGGGAATTATTGATGTTATCAGTAATGACGAAATATTAGACTTATTTGCTCGACATACAGCTGGTAAGCAGGATTTAGATAGTACAGGTAGAATTAGTAAATTAAAAAAAGACGCTCGTGCGGAATATCAATCAAAAGCGCAAGATAAAGACATTATTAGCCTTAATAAAATTAAATATGGTAATGAACTTGTAGCGGCTTTATATAAATTTGCAGATTCGTATGTTAATGAAAGGTAGTGTTGTTATGATAAAGGGAAAGCGAGGTTGTGATGAGTAAAGAAAAACGGAGAGTACCTAAATTACGATTTCCAGGATTTACTGAAGATTGGGAACAGCGTAAGTTGTCAGAGGTAACTACTTGTTTTGATAATTTAAGAGTAGCAGTCACGGCATCAGATAGGGTACCTGGTAAAATACCGTATTACGGAGCAAATGGTATACAAGATTATGTATCAGGACATACGCATTCTGGAGAATTTGTCTTGATTGCAGAAGATGGTGCTAATGATTTGAATGACTATCCTATTCAATATGTAAATGGAGCGATTTGGGTAAATAACCATGCACATGTGATAGCAGGTTATAAGGAAAAACTAGAAAATAATTTTTTATCTTATTCATTAAAAACTGTAAAAATGACTACCTTTATTGTTGGTGGTGGAAGATCAAAACTTAATTTGAAAGCATTGTTAGAAATACCTATATCAATGCCTAATTATGATGAACAGTGCGTTATAGGGGAATTTATAGAAACGATAGATAAAAATATTACCCTTCATCAGCGTAAGTTAAATAATCTTAAATTAAAGAAAAAAGCGTTGTTTCAGAAACTTTTTCCAAAAAATGGAGAACGATATCCTGAACTTCGTTTTCCTGGATTTACTGATGCTTGGGAACAGTGTAAGCTTAAATCGATTGCAAATACGATTGTTGCTGGTGGGGATATAGATAAAAACAAGATAAAAGAAAGTGGTACATACCCAGTTATAGCCAATGCATTAACTAAAGATGGAGTAGTAGGATATTACGAGGATACTTATAGAATTGAAGCTCCTGCAGTTACAGTAACAGGCCGTGGTGATATCGGAGTTGCAAAAGCAAGACATCAAAATTTTACGCCTGTTGTACGTCTTTTGAGCTTAACGACAGCACATGATGTAGACTTTATTGAGAATGCAATAAATAATTTAAAGATTGTTAGTGAGTCAACTGGTGTAGCACAGTTAACTGTACCGCAATTATCTAATTATAAGATTCACATTACATCAATACTAGAGGAGAGGAAAATAGGGTTATTTATTTCTAAAGTAGATAACCTTATTACCCTTCATCAGCGTAAGTTAGATCACTTACAATTACAGAAAAAAACTTTACTTCAACAGATGTTTGTATAAATAAAGGAGATTTTGTATGGCAGAATCAAAAGCACAGAATATTTCAAGCCAATTATGGGCGATTGCTAACGACTTGCGTGGCACAATGGATGCAAGTTCTTTTAAAGATTACATTCTTCCATTTTTATTCTATAAATATCTTTCTATTCACCAAGAAGAATACTTAGTTAATAGTGACTTAGTTGATATTTCAGATGGAAAATCTGTTAATGAGGCATATAAGGAACTTGTCGAAGATGCAGGTTTAGAGGCTTGTTTAATTGATATTGCTGGTACGTTAGGATATGCTATTAATCCTGAGGATACATGGGCTTCTTTGACTGAAAATATTCATAATGGTTCAGTTATTCCTAGTGATTACCAACGATTATTTGAAAACTTTAATAAGAATGCTGAAATTAATAGAGAAGCTGCAGCAGATTTTAGAGGTATTTTTAACTACATTAATCTTGGTGATTCTGGGCTTGGATCAACAACAGCAGGTAGAACGAAGACTTTAAATGCGGTTGTTACTAAAATTGATGAAATCGAGTATAAAGATGAAAATGGTAAAGATATACTTGGTGAGATCTATGAGTATTTGATTGGTAAGTTTGCAGCTAATGCTGGTAAAAAAGGTGGGGAGTTCTATACACCACATGAAGTTAGTCAAATTTTGGCTAAAATTGTTACTGACAATATAAAATTTCAATCTGATACTTTCACAGTCTATGACCCTACAATGGGTTCTGGTTCACTACTATTGACGGTTCGCAATGAATTGCCTGATGGATCTCGTCAAGGTGCAGTTAACTTTTACGGGCAAGAACTAAATACAGTTACCTATAACTTGGCACGTATGAATTTAATGATGCATGGTGTTACGTATAATAATATGACACTGAATAATGCTGATACTCTTGAAAGCGATTGGCCAGATGGTCCTGACCGTGATGGGATTGATAGACCACGTTCCTTTGATGCTGTTGTTGCAAATCCTCCATATTCTGCGAAATGGGATAACAGTGAAAGTAAACTTAAAGATCCACGCTTTAGTGAATATGGTAAATTAGCACCAGCCTCTAAAGCAGATTATGCTTTCATATTACATAGCTTATATCACCTAAACAATGAAGGTACAATGGCAATCGTTTTACCTCATGGTGTTCTATTCCGTGGCGCAGCAGAAGGTAAGATTCGCCAAACTATTATAGAAAAGAATTACCTTGATGCGGTGATAGGTTTACCGGCTAACTTGTTCTATGGCACAAGTATTCCTACAACAATTCTTGTATTTAAGAAAAATCGTACAACTAGGGATGTACTATTTATTGATGCTAGCAATGAATTTGAAAAAGGTAAAAATCAAAATAATTTGAGTGAAGAAAATATCACTAAAATTATTGAAACATACCGAAATAGACAAGACGTTGATAAATATGCACATGTTTCGTCTATCGAAGAAATCAAAGAAAATGACTATAATCTAAATATTCCTCGATATGTAGACACATTTGAGGAAGAAGAAGAACTTGATCTCGATGAAATCAATCGTATGATTGAACAAGATAACCAAGAAATTGCACAACTTGAAAAAGAAATAGCCGAACAATTAGCCCTATTAGGCGTCAAAATGTAAGGAAAAGAGGTAGAAAAGACAAAATAGGACTTTTCTACCTCTTTTTGTATTCTTGGGAACAGCGTAAGTTTGGTGAAATAATGACATTTCTTAATGGTCGTGCATATAAACAGGATGAGCTGTTAGAGGATGGAAAGTATAAAGTATTAAGAGTTGGTAACTTTTATACTAATGATAGCTGGTATTATTCCGACTTAGAATTGGATGATAAATATTATGCAATGAATGGAGATTTATTATATACCTGGTCAGCAACCTTTGGACCACATATATGGAAAGGGGAAAAAGTAATTTATCACTATCATATATGGAAATTAGTACTCCAAGATAAGATAGATAAATTATTTGCACTACAATTGCTTGAAGTTGACAAGGCTAACATAATGTCTGATAAAAATGGATCAACGATGGTTCATATCACTAAACAAGGAATGGAGAATAAGCAGACAATTCTGCCAATAAGTTTAAATGAACAAAAGCAAATTGCTAAATTCTTATCTTCAATGGATAAACTTATTACCCTTCATCAGCAAGAGCCATTTCTATGTGGGAACAGCGTAAATGGTGGGGTAGAATTATGTTGACAATAGAGGAAAAATCCGAACTATTTTATATTTATTACGAAAAGTGGATACGAATTTATAAAGAAGGGGCTATTCGTAATGTAACAATGCGTAAATATGAGATAACTCTATTATGGTTAAAAAAATTAGTTCCTGAACTTAAGCTTTCACAATTAAACAGAATATCGTATCAACAATTATTAAATGATTATGCTGAGTTTCATGAACGACAAACAACAATGGACTTTCATCATCAAATAAAAGCAGCTATATTGGATGCAGTAGATGAAGGGTTTATTGATAGGGATCCAACACGAAAAGCTATTATAAAAGGGCGTGTGCCAAGAATAAAGAAAATCAAATATTTAAATCAGTTTGAATTACATACATTATTAGTTAATTTAAAGTTAACATCAGAAATTAACTGGGATTGGTTAATATTAATAATAGCAAAAACTGGAATGAGATTTTCAGAAGCTTTAGCTTTAACTCCAAAGGATTTTGATTTCTCGCATCAATCATTGATAGTAGATAAGACATGGGACTATAAAGGTGATGGAGGGTTCTTACCAACGAAGAATAAATCATCAGTGAGAAAAATACAGCTTGATTGGCAAACTATTATAAAGTTTTCTGAAATAATTAAAGGCTTACCTGAAAATAAGCCAATATTTGTGAATGGACGTGTATTTAATTCAACTGTCAATGGTGTATTAGAAAGATATTGCAAAAAGTTAGGCATACCAGTCATATCAATCCATGGATTACGGCATACACATGCTTCATTATTACTTTTTGCCGGCGTATCGATTGCAAGTGTCGCAAGAAGACTTGGGCATGCAAGTATGACGACGACACAAAAAACATATATCCATATAATTCAAGAAATGGAAAATAGAGATATTGATCTAGTGATGCGGTCTATGGCTGGATTAACATGAGATTTATTTTATAGAAATGGCTTTTACTGATGAAGGGTAACAGTTCGATCCAATGCATAAATCAACTCTCCTATTTTCTTTTGTTCAGGAATTGAAGGTTTATTTACAATCACTTTACCAATTTCATTCTTGTTAATTTTTTTAGGAAATGCAATATGTAAAGTTCTTCTCCAAATCTCTGATTGCACTGAAAATGAAGCTAATAATGCTAATAGAAATAAAGAACTTATATCTTTAGGTTTTAACAATGCAAGACTTACATAATAGGCACGTTTTATATTATCTAAGATTATATTAGCACTACCAACATCACCAATACGAGTTAGTAGAATATCACCATACTCTGGAGAAATCTTAAATTCACTCTTGAAGTCATCCTCTGAAATATATTTATCTGATTCTAATGTTTTAATATTTTCCACACTTACAAACATCACACCATTATTTGTATATCTTGGAGTCTGATGTGTACCATCATAAATATTACAGAGTTCTTCTAGCTCACACTGTTCCCAAGTGTTAAAGTTAATAGAAAAGGATGAAATTTATGAATAAAATTAAATCTATTAAATTTGAAAATATTAAAGGCTTTGGCAGTGGCAATCAATCATTTAACTTTAAATTTGATAATTGTGATGCAAATTGTGTTAATATTCTTGTCGCACCTAATGGATCCGGAAAAAGTAGTTTAGCAACTGCACTTAAAAGTATATCTAATGGTCGAGTAAGGTTAGCAGCTATTGATAGATATAATGATAACTCCAATCCTAGTGTAACTATAAATTTAGCAGGAGATCATGAAGGTTCATATAATTCTGATTTAGATAAATCAGAAATCAGTAAAAAAATGGATGTATTTGTAATTAACAACTCACTGAATGCTAGAAAAATTAATAGATATTTTGCAGGGAATATGGCCACGTCTGCAGAATTGAGTATTGATGGAATTGAACTTTATAAAAAAATTCCTCCTAAGCATGAACTGGGTTATAAATATAGTGAAGAGTGTAATCGATATGATTTAAAAAAAACATATTTTAGAAACTTAAATATTTGGTTTTTAGACCATAAATTCTTAGAGTTACTTTTAAAATATAAAAGTGATATACAGAAGTGTTATGCACAAAAAAGAATACAAAAGTTATTTATTCAATTTATTAATTTGATTAAACTATCAAATTGTTTAGGTTTTGATTTTAAGGAGATAAAAGAAAAAATATTAGAAAATAGGTATTTTAACAATATTAAGCGTATCATTACTATAAGATGTTTCGATGATCCTGATGAGGATAAAATAATATTAAATACTATACAACTAATTAATTTTATAGGACGTAGGTTAGATGAAAATCAGAAGTTATTGAAACAATCTACGGACTATCAAAAATATAAATTTTATGTTGAACGTATTAATGAGCATTTGACTCTATTTAATACGACAGGTAGAGAGGTAAAAGCAAAAAGAAAAAATGGTACTTTATTGATCGATTTTGCTAATCCCAGAGTTATGTCTAATGGGGAAAGAGATATATTGAGTTTTATAGGTAATTTAGTGAAGTTTGAAATTAATTTTACTAAAGATATTGGTATACTTATAATAGATGAGGTGTTTGATTATTTAGATGGAAATAATTTGATTGCAGTTCAATATTATATTAGTGACTTTATAAAAAGATGTAAAAATAGTGGAAAAGTATTATTTCCTATAATATTAACTCATTTAGATCCATCTATTTTTAAGACATATTTTTTGAGAAAACAAAAAATTCATTATTATGTACCTCATGTATATGAAGTTAAAGAAGATGATGATATTATAAGGCTAATTAAATTACGTGCATCACTTCAATCAGGCGATAAACGTGATAGTATAGAAAAATTTTGTTTACATTACTGTGACTTACCTATTAATTTATCGGAATTTGATATAAAAATAGAAAATTTTAATACAAATATTGAGTTATATCAAGATTTATTTGAAGAAGTAAGAGAACAATATTTGAATAATTCTTCAGTAACTTTTGATCCAATTAGAGTTGCGTTAGCATTAAGAATAAAAATTGAAAAAAATATATATGATAAATTAAATGAAGATAAAAGGAGTGAGTTTATAGATACTCATAAAACTATTAATAAAATAGAGTTTGCTGAAAAAAATGGTATAGAGTTATCTGATATATATTATATTTTGAGACCTTTATATAATGAAGTGTTACATTTATCGGATGATATTAGAACAAATAATAATAAATATACTTCATGCTATTTATATTTATCTAACATAGTGATTCGAAATATGATAAATTTGATTTTTGATGAGAATTAATGGAAGTAGTATATATTTTATGTGAAGTTACTTGTCAGCTCTTTATTCATAGATACTCTTAAAATCCAATGTTTGCCGTTGCTAATGAGTTATCTTATGGTGGCTTTATGATTATTAATAAGACCATGAACCAAAAAAAGCCTATGGATCCGTGGAAAGAGAGCTGTTGGATAACATATGATGCAAGTAATATTGAATTTAGTACTGGTAAAGAGCGATATATAAAAGTACAAGGTCAAATTGCTTTTGCATTGATTCAAAAGTTACGAGTAAGAAATGTGGCATTTAAAGATATTTTTATTATTACACCATTTACTAGTGTTGCATATGGGTTTAAAAAGTATATGGAATCCCTTAGTAATGATATTGTGAATTAGACTAAGGAGAATAATAAGAAAGATTGGTTAGATGATAATATAGGGACTGTACATACCTTCCAAGGTAAAGAGGCTAAAGTCGTTATTTATATGTTAGGCTGTCAAAGCGATGGCACTGTTAATGGGGCTATTAAATGGGTTAACGCTAACAACGTCAATGTAGCTTTTACAAGAGCAAAAGAATATATCTATGTTATTGGCGATGCGATGGAATGGGGAGAACTCAATAAAAATCTTGCATTCGCGCAACGATACTTGCCTATATATACTTTAGAGGATTTTTAAGCGAATAAATTGCAATGACTATAGATTATAAGGTATAGGTTACTATCGATGTTTCTATAAAGAATTTATATGTACAATAAAGGTTTATAAAAGAAAACAAGGAAAGAAATCCTTAGACTTCTTTCCTTGTCCAGATATGATATAATTTATATCCAAGTGAGGCATAAATAGTTTGGTCGCCAAAATTTGCTTCTAGATTTATTGAATTGAAGAAACGGTCTGACATCATGTCAGGCCGTTTCTTCATGTTTAAATGGAGTTATTAGTTGTGTAGCTCTCGTTTTCCGTATAATTTCAGGACTATAGCAATAATTGTATTTAACACAAATAGAGCGGCAAAACATTCTAAAGCAGTAGTATAGCCATATCCTGCTTCGTGAAAGTATGATACGAGCATAGGGCCTGCGATGCCCGCTAATCCCCAAGCAGTTAGAATACGGCCATGAATAGTCGATAGTTGACGTATACCATAGAGGTCAGCTAGATATGCTGGCATGCAAGAGAATCCGCCGCCATAGCATGTGATAATGAGAAGAATTAGAATTTGGAATGTTAGCGCGCTATTGGTTTGGGCGAGTAGATAGAATGCGACGATTTCTATAATAAAGAATAGTATGTAAGTTTGTGCTCGCCCAAGGTAATCGGAGATAGTAGACCATGCAATGCGCCCACCGCCATTGAAAATACCGATAATACCAACCAGTGATGCAGCTGCTGTAGGTGTCATACCAATGGCTTCCTGCGCCATAGGGGAAGCTAAGGATAGGAGACCTATACCACAGGTAATATTAATAAAGAATACCCACCAAAGAGCACCGAATTGCCAAGTTTTCATGGCATCATTGGCTAGCATACCATGGGTATGAACGTACATGGTAGATCTATCCTTACTAGTTCGAGTTGAGTGTTTTGATTGAGGTGCTTTCAAATAGAGCGAAGAGGCGCCCATAATTATGAGATAGATTACACCGAGGATAATGAAAGTATCCACTAATCCAACCTGAGCTACGAGGAATTGCATAAGTGGTCCTGCAATGAGTGAAGCAAATCCAAAACCCATAATGGCTAATCCAGTGGCAAATCCTGGGCGATTTGGAAAGTATTTTACCAGTGTAGAAACTGGTGTTATATAACCAATGCCTAGTCCAATGCCACCGATGATGCCGTAGAAGAGATAGAGTAAGGTAAGATTGTGTATGCTAAGTGCATAGGCCGTACCCAATAATCCGGTTACCCAGAATAACATAGCGAGAAGTCCACTTTTCTTAGGGCCAATTTTCTCTGCAAAGGATCCAAGAAAGCCCGCAGATAGTCCGAGCATTAAAATGGCTAATGAGAATGTCCATGTTGTTTGCGATAAAGTAAAACCCATATCTGCCATAATAGGACGTGTGAGTACACTCCACGCATATACGCTACCAATGGATATGTGCAAACCAATGGCTGCCAATGCAATAAACCAACGATTTCTCATAAGAATACTCCTTTCATATAGGTGAATATTCAGATATAGATAAAGAAGCATTTGTTACGGGAAGGCAATAAAAAAGACCATCTGAACAAAAGCTTGCCCAGACGGTCGGCTATCACACAATGTG
>OLSH01001003.1_pt1 | contig 17737 bp, 24 predicted proteins | sample 1643221 | NCBI WGS metagenome assembly OLSH01 (sample SAMEA3136681, study PRJEB25190) | human gut metagenome | biome: human gut; feature: human-associated habitat; material: faeces | place: Austria | collected 2013 | reverse complement strand
GTAAATGTCGTAAATTTGTGGTCAAAAAATGATGAGAAATGGAGAGTGCTAATAAAATGGAATTAACGTATACAAATGTAAATGGATATCTGATCCCGAATCTCACCTATAAATCCGGTGAGCAGATGGAGCAACTTGGCAAGTATGGTTTTCTTCGCAGAGATTATCTGAAAAACTATCGAAATTCAACCTATCAGGTGATGCTTTTACAGGATACCATTGGAGAGCATCTTCTGGAAGTGGACAAGGCAGCCAGAGAACGGGAAGAGGTAATACTGAAACAGTTAGAAGAAAAAGAACCATTGCCGGATAAAGAGAAAGATCAGATTGCCTGGGTAAGAGCTGCTAATCAACACAAAGCAATTGCAGAAGAGATTATTCTCAAGGAATTGATTTATGTTTAAATGAAGGTGATGAGGTCGTGGATTGCGACCTCATTATTGTATGAAAAATAGCAGTAGGCAGAATGAGAAAAATAGGGTAAAATGGGAACATGGATTTTGGGAACTCATAAGAAATGATTGTTCGGTAAAGTAACTTGAAATGCCAGTTTGGCATTTCAAGTTATAGAGGAGATGGAATGGCGGATCAGAAAGTAAGAGAAATGGAACCAGTGGAAACACAAATAGTTGAAATCATGCCACCGGACGTTGAAAATCTGATTTATGTAGTAAGAAACAAACAAGTCATGGTGGATAGTGATCTGGCAATGCTTTATCAGGTAGAAACGGGAGCGTTAAACAGAGCCGTTAAAAGAAATATTGCCAGATTTCCAGAAGATTTTCGATTTCAGCTTACAAAAGATGAATATGAAAACTTGAAATGCCAATTTGGCACCTCAAATGGCAGTGGAACAGAAAATGGTTATGGTGGCAGACGTACATTACCGTATGTATTTACAGAGCAGGGAATATCCATGCTTGCAAGTGTATTGCATAGTGAGGTGGCAATTAATGTAAGTATAGGTATTATGCGTGCATTTGTAGAAATGCGACGGTTTATAGCCAACAATGCACTTTTGTTTGAAAGGATTAGTAACGTTGAGCTAAAACAACTGGAATATCAGAAAAAGACAGATGAAAAACTGGAGCAGATTTTTGAGTACATATCAGATCATGAGGAGTCTAATCAAAAGATATTTTTTGATGGTCAGATATATGATGCATTCAGCTTATTGATAGGACTGATTCAGAAAGCAGAAATGGAAATTGTTCTGGTAGATGGATATGTGGATGTAGGAACATTAAATATTTTGTCAAAGAAGAAAGAAAATGTGGCGGTGACAGTTTATACACAGCAACGGACAAAATTATCTCAAACAGATGTAGATAACTTTAATGCACAGTATCCTAAACTGGATGTGAAGTACACAAGAGCATTTCATGATCGTTTTTTAATTCTTGATAAAACGAAAGCATATCATGTGGGTGCGTCTTTGAAGGATGCAGGTAAAAAATGTTTTGGAATTAATCTGATTGAAGATGCAGGTATTGTAAGAGATATTTTACAGAGATTGGAATTGGAAACAGAAGAATAGAAAAGTAAGTTATGCAGAAAGGCGTGAGTCATAAGAATATGGCTTGCGTCTTTTTCTGTCTGGAAAGGAAGTGGGGAGCATGGCACAGATTTTTCGTGTAGAGAGAACTAAGAATTTTACGGTAATGAGTAATCACCATTTCAAGAATAAGAATCTGACATTGAAAGCGAAAGGTCTATTATCGCTGATGTTAAGTTTGCCAGATGACTGGAATTACAATATGCAAGGACTGGCAACATTGAGCAGAGATGGGATTGATTCTGTTCGTTCTGCAATTAAGGAATTAGAGCATCATGGATATGTGGAACGTCATAGATTGCGTAATGAGTATGGCTTTTATGGCGATACCGAATATATTATCCGGGAAGTTCCATTAGGAGAAGAAAATGATTAAGTGGAGAAGAGAAGTGCCTAAGAGCGGATAGTCCAATTTGGGACAATCAGGTCATAGGAAATTTCTATCTCCGGACATCAGAAAATAGGAAAACCAGATATGGTAAATCCCATACTGGACAAACCGTTGCTATTAATAATCCATGTTATTAAATATGAATTATTAAAGAACCAGTAAATAAAATATCCATCTTATCAATTCACGTAAGTATTAATAGGATTGGATAAGAAAAGAAAGAATGAGGTACGATTATGCGAACAATGAAAAAGAACAATAATGAAACAGTTATGGTGATCGGGATTGATCATGGTTATGGAAACATGAAAACTGCCACCAGATGCTTTCCATCCGGTGTAGCCAGATATGACAAAGGAGCCAATCTTCCAGAATAATCTTCTTGTTTACAATGACATGTATTACCAGATCGGAGAGGAACACAAGGAGTTCTGTGCAGAGAAAACGCAGGACGAGTACTATTATGTGCTGACACTGGCGGCTATCGCAAGGGAACTGGATGGGAAAGGTATGAACCGGGCAAAGGTACACATTGCAGCCGGACTTCCACTTACCTGGGTAGCTACACAGAAAGAAGATTTCCAGAAATATCTTCTCCAGAATGAATGTGTGGATTTTACATTCCGCAATAAAGAATATCATGTGGAGTTTGCAGGAGCTGATATTTACCCACAGGGATTTGCAGCAGCTTTTTACCGTTTACAGGATTTCAAAGGAATCAACATGCTTGTGGATATTGGAAACGGGACTATGAACATCATGTATATCAATAATTCCCGTCCATTAGAGAAGAAATGCTTTACAGAGAAATATGGAACGCACCAGTGTGTGCTTGCAGTCAGGGAATCCCTGCTGAAAGAACTGGGAACAGTGGTGGATGATCTGGTGATTGAGCAGGTGATCCGTACCGGGACAGCAGATATTGGTGAGAAATATCTGACAGTCATTCGTAAAGCTGCCGGAGATTATACGAAAGAAATCTTCCATAAGCTGAGAGAACGGGAATATAATCCAGAACTGATGCGTCTGTATGTGGTCGGCGGTGGCGGTTGTATGATCCAGAATTTTGGAGAATATGACAAGAGCCGGGTGACAATTGTACGGGACATCTGTGCCACAGCGAAAGGCTATGAAGCAATGACCGTAAGGAAAATCCAGAGAAACGGAGGGATGCTTGTATGAGAAAAGAACGGAAAATCATCAATACCAATATCCGTTTGAACCTTTGTGATGAACAGGACAGGCAGGCATGGGAATATTTGCAGACGATGGACAGGGAAAAATATAAATCGTACACCAGAGCAGTTGTAGTTGCTTTAAACGATTATTTTTCCAGAGAGTACAGGAATGAAGCAGATCCGTATCTGGAAACCAGAGAAAAGGAAGATGCTTTTCTGGAAAGAGTGGAAACAGCAGTCCGGGATGGAGTGAAAGAATCTGCCCCGATGGCTATAGCGAAGAATCTGATGGAAATGCTTGTACCGTTTGTAAAAGAATCGGTAGGAGAAATTAATCTGCCGGACAGAACACTAACAATGGAGAAAACGGATGGAGAGATTGCAGAAGATAATCTGGACTGGGAGAAAGAAGCTGATATGGATGCAGCACTGGATTTTGCAGACAGTTTTTAGATGGTTATGAAATAGCAGTAACAGGAAAACAGACTGACAGTAAGGAATAGCTTTACAAAAACAGAATAGCAGAAAAAGACAATGGCAGTGATGGCATTTCAGACATTATGAATTGGAGAAATGTTTATGACTGCTATTTTTATGTCTTTTAGCAGAAATGGAAAGAGCTCCAGAAAAAGAGAGACAGAAATAACAGGAAAATATAACAGAAAAGCGTTGGCAGATGGGGAGATTGAACAAGCAAGACGAAGAAAAGAATAGAGTGCCGGATACGGCACATGATTGTCCGATACTTCGCATCGGAGTGGTGCATGAACAGCCTGTTTCAGAAATAGAAAATCTATCGAAATGGGAGCTTTTCTATTTCTTCCACAGTCTGTCCCTGCACCACAAAACCACCGTCATCTATATTTAGGTTTGATAATGCAGTGGGGAAATGTTGCTTGGTTGGTATCAGTTTAGTAGTGGGGAGATGACAGGCAAGTTTCGCAAAGTGGCAAGCCACTATGCACCGGAGCCAGCCTTTGGGCTGTTCCTAAACTTGCCATGGGGCATCTGCCCCTTGGAACCCCGGCACGTCAATGGCGTAAGTAATCCTGCGAAATGTCCACCGGACATTCCTTCGGAAGACTTACTGATTGACTAGGACGCTGTCCTGCACCTGTATAAGGGAGCGTTGCACTCCCTTATATATCCCCTGCTATTTACCAGCCAGAAATGTTATGGCTGATTCTATTTATAGAAAGACGAATGAAGAAAGGAGTCGAAAATTTATGCGAAAACGAAATTATACGGTAACGATACGAATGAATAAAGCAGAGTATGATCTGCTCCAAAATAAAGTAAAGGAGTCTGGACAGACTCAGCAGGCGGTTGTAATTCATGCAATAGCAGGTTTAAAAATTGCATCCGCAGAGGAAGTGGAAGAATTGAAAAAGCTGAATCTGATGCTTGCAGAGATGCTCAGTCAGCTTCGTGGTGTTGCTACGAATATCAACCAGATTGCACGGAAAATGAATGCTGGCGGCTTTATACCTAGAGAAGATATTTTGTATTATCTCAATCAGAATATCCTCAATTACCGGAAGGAGAGTGAAAAGATATGGCAGTCAATAAGACGGTTAATAAGCGGACAAATTCGCATGGAGCAATGAGAAACTGCATGGAATATGTATTGCGTCATGATAAGACGGATGAGCAGTTTGCCTATGTGACAGGCCCTTATCCGCATGAGGAGATTAACTATGATCTGGTATACCGCACATTCCTGGAAGAAAAGAAATTGTGGAATAAAGACTCCGGAAGGATGTACGCCCATAATATTATTTCATGGCATAAGGATGAACAGATTACTCCAGAGCAGGCATTTGAATTTGGAAAAGAGTTTGCAGAAAAATGGTTTCAGGGATTCCAGACCTTAGTGGCAGTCCACAAGGATAAAGACCATGTTCATTGCCATCTGGTGACGAATTCTGTCAGCTACGAGGATGGAAAGAAACTGCATACTACGAAAAAAGATCTGGATCGAATGAAACAGTTTGCCAACCAGATGTGCCGGGAACGTGGTCTGGCGGTTGCAGAAAAGGGAAAACACTTTGATGGAAGCCACATTGAAAAGGGAGAAGTCATTGCATGGAGCAAGGATAAATATAACCTGTTCCGGCAACAGGGGAAGGCCAGCTTTGTGGCTGACTGTGCAATGGCGGTTTTAAAAGCACTGGAAAATTGCATCAGTAAAGAAAAGTTTATAGAAAAAATGAAACAGTTCGGATGGAGCGTGAACTGGACGGAAAAGCGAAAGCATATCACATTCCAGAATCAGGATGGGAAGAAAGTGCGTGACAGCAACCTGTCCAGAACATTCCATCTGGATATCAGTAAGGAGGCGTTGGATTATGAATTTAATGGAAATAGGGAAAAATCCAGAGACGAAACAGGAAGAAATTCCAGAGAGACCGAAGAACTCAGAGAGTATTACAGAGAGCTGGAAGCAGCCATTGCAGAAGCCAGAGGAATCCCCGGTCAAGATCAAAGTGGAGAGGGATATCCTCAGACAGAATTCCGAGAAGGCAAGGGAGCTTATGCGGATACAGAAACAACAGATACAAGCTTTGGAAGAGGAGAAACAGATGCTCTTATCCGACAGGCAGAGACTACGAGGAGAAGTGCAGAAATCCATCGAAGAAATGCATCGTCTGAAAATAGAACTGTCAGAGACGCAGAGACTCAATCAGTCACTTCAGCAGAGCAACGACAATCTGAGGAACAGAAACGGCATGATGAGCAGGAGAGAACAAGAGCAGCTCGAAAACGAAATAAGAGACGTTCGGGACCGGAACTCTAAATTGCAGATACAGGTGAATAAATCATCTGTCGAGGCAGTAGATGAAGCACAGCGGAAACAGAAAAATGCAGAGAAAAAGATAGCGCAGGCTGAGGCGAAAGCCCGTAATGAAAAGAAACGGGCAGATTTGGAAATTCATAAATCTCAAAAAGAAGTAAAAATCAAAATTGAAAAAATGAGGGATGCAGAATATTTTTGGGGAATGGGATATATTATGGTAGTTCTGTTTGCAATTATACAAAATGGTGCTTTTCAGAATGATTTTATAGACTTTTTTAGAGTTCCATTCATGTGGTATGTGCGATTTTGTGACTGGTTGGTATATCCGACTTATGATAACGGATTCAACCAGAAAATAGCATATACAAATGGAGAAGCATGGTTTATCAGGATTATGGCAATCGTAGCTGTACTTTTTATATTAACAATTGTGATGGTAATAATCGTGGAAGCTATAAAACGATATAAAAAATTGTGGGATGAAATTTCGCAGATGTTTTTAATTGGAAGTCTTTCGGGGATAGCAGTACTTGGAGAGATAATCAGAGAATATTTGCGTGTGAATTTAATATTATTATTTGTATTTATCAATGTAGGAATCATGCTGATACGAGTGTATCTTCAAAAGAAATTTGATTATCTGTAAAATGAAATAAGGTGAAAAGGGCGTAAATTATACTATAGATTAACGCCCTTTTGGAGTTGATTTTTATCTGAAACTGATACCAATACCTACTGCACCGGGACCGGTGTGAACACTGATGCTGGCAGAAAGCGGACTGTAAAAAACGTCAGCTTCAGGAAATTTATTGCGGAGCAGAGTCAGCCATTCTTCCTGCTGTGTAGCTGTAAGTCCGGCACCGGCGGCTCCAATGTGCAATTTCGACATATCTTGATGGACAAATCTTTTTTCAAGATCAGACTGAATTGCAAGAATCATTTTTTCTTCAGCTCTCTTCATAGAACCACGAGCTTTGGCATAAGAATCCAGCTTTTCGCCCTGGATTGTTAAAATGGGTTTTATGGATAGTACTGTTCCAATCAGAGCTGCTGCAGGGGTGATACGCCCTCCCTTTTTCAGATATTCTAATGTGTTTACAGTAATATAGATGCTTGAATTATAGGCATCAGATTCTAATGCTGCTTTTATTTCCTTTGCAGAAGCTCCATTCAGAGACATTTCTCTTGCATGGAGCACTGATTCGTACATGGTAACGGAAATTCGATGATTATCAATAACTTCAACTTTTCCCTCATAATCCAGTGAATATCCTATAGCAGCAGCACAAGAATTGGACAGACCACTTGACATTGGAATGTATACAAGTTCATCATATCCGTTGTCTAAGATTTGATCCCATAAATCCATTACATCACCAGGGGAGGGCTGGGAAGTGGTAATGTGTTTGCTGCTGGAAAGTGCATGGAAAAATTCAGCTTCTGTGATAGTGTCATTTTCATAAAAAGTTGTTTCATCAATAATTACAGGCATATGTATAACATATATCCCAAGTTTTTCGGCGATATTTTTAGTAATACCACTGTTTGTGTCAGTCATGATGGCTGTTTTCATAGTGCTTTTCTCCTGATTATTAAAAATACTAATAGTAAAATATTGGATTGTAAAAAAGAATAAAATACTTTATAATGATGTTACAGATTGTAACATTAAAAGAGAAACATTTCAATATTTACAAGAGAAATATTTCATCAGTAATGGAGTTATAGCGATGAAGAAAAGAATAAGTCAGACCAATATTCAGGTAAAACAGGATATGTACAAAGCACTGCTACGGCTGATGGGAGATAAAACATTTTCTTCCATTTCTGTTTCAGATATCACTTCAGAGGCGAATGTTTCCAGAATGTCGTTTTATAGAAATTATAATGCGATAGAGGATATCCTGACGGAACATTTAGATGAGGTGGTGGAAGAATATAGAGCAAAAGAACCCGATACAGAAAGCAAAACGGTATTCTATGAGAAAAAATATATGCTGCGCTGCTTTAGGTTCTTCTATTTGCATCGTGAATTCATAGACGCTCTGATTACAGCTGGAATGGGGGATTTATTTTTGGCAAAAATTACAGAGTATCTTATCCAGAAATGGATTGATGCAGAAAAAGGAACAAGAGAAGAAAAACTGAGAATCAGTGCGTTTGCCGGTGCTATTTATAATATGTATCGGGAATGGAGTAAGGGGGATTTTCTTGAATTGCCAGAGGATGTTGCAACAATTTTATATGCTTTAAGAAAATAGACGGGCTAAACCCAGAATAGAGGCGATGATATGTTTAAGAAACTGATATTGGTGCAAGGCATCTTGCTTGCTCTCCAGACACTGCTATATTTTGGATGCGAGTTTTTTCAGAGTAAGATTCACGACGTAAAACGTCCGGTGGATGATAAGATTCCTTTTCTTCCATGGACGGTGTTACCTTACTGTTTCTGGTTTCCAATGATTGCTTTTTATCCGCTGATAGTTTTCCGAACAGATCCATATTCTTACTGCGGTTATCTGATGACTATGGTGATGGAAATCGTACTCAGTGTGGTGTGCTATTTAATCTATCCGACTTCTTTTCAGAGACCAGTGCCTCCAGATGGATTCTGGGGAAATTTTATGAAATTCGTCTATCATGGAAGCTACCGAGGGCTGAATTGTGCACCAAGTCTGCATTGTTCTAGTTGTTTCCTTGTAATCTGTGTTTCCTTCACATGTGCTGGAATGAGTCTTTGGGTCAGAGCATTTACGGTTTCAATTGCCATTATGATTGTGTTGTCAACGCTTACAACAAAACAGCACACATTAATTGATGTGCTGACGGCAGTTCCGCTTTTTCTGATAAGCAGGATTTTAGGAATTTTGTTAACAATCCGGTATTTTACACCGATATTGACATTTGTTGGAAAATAAAAAAGAAAAAGGTGAATGAGCTGTAATGCGGAGGAGGAAAAAATTATGATTTGTGGAATGACATACTATCAGATATGCTGGTATTTCCTGATATATTCCTTTGGTGGCTGGGTTGTTGAAGTGATCTTTCATGCAGTAGCTTTGGGAAAAGTTGTGAACAGAGGATTCCTAAATGGTCCGGTGTGTCCGGTATATGGATTTGGAGTACTAGCTGTTTTTGCTATGATAAATACACTGCAAAGCAGCGGTTATCAGATGAGTGATGGAATGATATTTTTATTTGGAATTATTCTGGCTACTATAGTGGAGTTAATAGCTGGATGGCTGTTAGATGTATGTTTTCATGCGAGATGGTGGGATTATTCGGATAAACCTTTAAATTTTCATGGGTATATCTGTCTGGAATTTTCGATAATATGGGGACTGGCAATTGTTTTTGTCGTGAAAGTTTTTCAAAAATATGTGGAAAACCATACATCGCCACATGCTGATTCAACTTTTGGCTGGATCTTACTGGTGATTTTATATTGTGTGTATCTGGCAGATTTTATTGTTACAGTAGCTGTTATACGGGGGTTAAATAAGAAACTTACCAGATTAAATAAGATTCGTTCGGATATGCGGATTGTAAGTGATAAAATCAGTGATACCGTTGCAAACACAGCAATAGATACAGCACAGGTTATAGATGAAGGAAAGGTGCAGACAGCTCTTGCAAAAGCTGAATTGCGTGAAACTGCTGAAATGAAAAAAGAACAATCCATCGAGAAACTTCGCAAAAAAAGAAATGAACTTCAAAGGGAATTTGATGAACTTTCTAATTCGATCACTAATCATACAATTGTTGGACAAGGAAGAATTATTAAAGCATTTCCGGAGATGAAGCATCGGTATTACCATGAATTGATTCAGGAATTAAGAAAAAAATTTTAAAGAAAGAGGTAGGAAAACTATGAAAATGTTAAAAAAGATTAAGACAGATATGTGGATTAACGTATTCATGATGTTATTGATTGGTATATTGTTTATTGTTCGTCCGCAGGATTCTTTGGAGGTAACAGCGATTATTGCAGGCGCTGTGATATTTGCAAATGGTATTTTTGACCTGATCTATTACCTGCGGGTTTGGGCTGATTTTTATTCAAGAGGCTCTCTATTTGAAGGAATTATGAAATGTGTTTTGGGAATCTTTATATTTACTCATGCAGGAATTACGATAGTTTTATTTTCCTATGTATTTAGCATTTATATTATAATCAATGGCATTATCTGTATGGAAACAGCAATCTATATGCAGAGAGCATTTGAAGTAAATTGCATAAAATATGTCATTTTATCAAGCTGTGTAATTTTTGGTGGAATTATTATGATGTTCTTTTCTCCCAATACGGTTAAGATGGCTGCGATTATGACAGGAATTATTTTCATCATAAATGCTGTGATTGATGGAGCGATTTTATATCGCATCCACAAAATAAGCAGACAATGTACAGAAAAAATTCAGGATACCGTAGATGAATTAAGTGGAAATATTATTGATGAAGATGATGTGAAATGAAAAATAAAAAGAAATTAATTCCAATCGTCGCAATTGTCCTTATGGGGATTGTATTTACAGTGATTGTAAAAAAAACCAGTGAACCTTTATCAGTGAATACCATTCTCAGGTATACTCCCGAAAATGCGATGCTTGCAGCTGGGATAGTGCTTTTACTTTTTGCATTAAAAAGTCTGACAGTTGTATTCCCTCTTTCTATCCTGTATCTTGCAAGTGGAATTCTTTTCCAGCCTGTAATTGCGGTTTTAATCAGTACAGTCGGACTTGCAATTACGATTACGATTCCATATTGGATTGGAAGATATTCAGGAAAACAGATTGTGCAGAAGATATGTCAGAAATACCCGAAAGCAGGGATGCTTGCGAAATATCAGAGAACAAATACCTTCTTTGCCTGCTTTATTACGAGAATTGTGGGATTTCTTCCTGGTGATATCGTAAGCATATATTTCGGAGCGTGTGATACGGCATATTTGATATACCTTGTAGCAGGTGTATTTGGGTCTTTGCTTAGTATTATTACAACTACATTGTTGGGTGAAAAAATAAGTGATCCATTTTCTATTGAGTTTATGATGGTGCTTTTATGCCGGATTCTGGTATCGGTCGGAGCAGTTGTGATAAAATATCAGTTAAATCAAAAGAAAAAGTAACAGGTACGATTGTTAGTTTGGGGAGAAAGAATGATTCAGACAAAGGAAATAATTAAGGATACGTTCTGGGAAATCTTGGAAGAAAAACCATATAATAAAATTACAGTACAGGATATTGTAAATCGGTGTCGCGTGAATCGCAATACATTTTATTATCATTTTCAGGATATTCCTACATTAATGACAGATTCCATTGAGGATTGGATGAAGGAAGTTATTCAGAAATATGGAACATTTACATCTCCAGTGGATTGTCTTACTTATCTGGCAGATGAATGTATGAAAAGGAAAAAGGCTTTCCTACATTTGTTCCGTTCTGTTCAAAAAGACACATTTTTATCTGCGTTGAGTAGGATAGGATATGATATTATTCGAATTTATATGGATAAAATTGGAGAATACAAGCAAATTTCAAAAGAAGAAAAGGAAATTGTTATCAGATGTTATAAGTGTGTATTTGTTGGGAGCCTGTTGGATTGGCTGGAAGAAAGTGCTTCTTATGATCTGAAAGAGCTTTATAAGGAACTTTGTAAAATGTTTGCCGGATCGGGTGAACGTGTAATCTCCAGGCATGATGATAAATGAAACATGCGGAGAAACTGCTGATTGCAGAACTCCGCATGGAATTTTAATTCTGAGAATGTTTTTCGTTATATTTTTTTCTGTTTTCTTCCCAAAGCTTGTCTGCTACTGGTTTCCAGTGTTCTGCATAATGATCGCATTTGGAGCAGAGATGTTCGGCACTTTCCGGTGACTGCAGGTCAGTGGAATGTGCACCTGCGGTAGCAACCATTTCACGAAGCTTCTGAGGATTTTCAAGCATCGGACACGGACGAAGCATATTTTCATTGAATGGCTGGTTTCTGTGATAAGCCATCATCATCGGAGAGCGAAGGGCTTCCAGCAAGGTCTTTTCACGAATATTGGAATCGGAATAGTGAATGAATACACAAGGATCAATATCGCCATTGGCATTGATATGTAAATAGCGATAGCCGCCGGCAATACATCCACCGACATATTCTGCATCATTCTGGAAATCCATAGCAAATAACGGTTTTGTAGCACGGTAATGACGAATTTTTTCGTAAACGCCGGTTCGCTGCTCCGGTGAGGGGAGAAGTTCCGGTGCAGCGTCATTTCCTACCGGCATATAATGGAAATACCATACGAAATATGCACCCAGATTGATCATGGAATCATAGAATTCTTCTGAAGTAATGGATTCATAGTTTGCGCTGGTATAACAACAGGAAATGCCATAAATCAGTTTCTTTTCCCTAAGGAGTGCCATGGTCTTTGTTACTTTCTGGTAAACACCATCTCCACGGCGTCCATCGGTTGCTTCTTCAAAACCTTCCAGGGAAATGGCAGGTACAAAGTTTCCAACCCGGAGCATCTCATCTGCAAATTCTTCATCAATCAGAGTGGCATTTGTGAAACATAAGAATACACAGTCAGAGTGCTTTTCACAGAGACGGATCAGGTCTTTTTTGCGGACAAGTGGTTCACCGCCAGTGTAAATGTACATATATACACCAAGTTCTTTGCCCTGGGTAATAATATCGTCAATTTCATCATAAGTCAGATTCAGTTTATGACCATATTCAGCAGCCCAGCATCCGGTACAGTGCAGGTTGCAGGCAGAGGTAGGGTCAAGAAGAATTGCCCATGGAATATTGCAGTCGTATTTTTTGCGGAGTTCCTCTTCTTTTGGCCATCCGATCAATGCTGCATTTATGAAGAGATTTACAGCAAGTGTTTTTGCAACATTAGGGTCAACGTCTTTAAAAATTTTACGGACATAGGAATAATATGGATGATCCGGATTTTCAATTGCTTCACGGATTGCTTTTCGCTGAGACGGGAAGTCGCCCTTAGAAAATTTATCCGCCCAGTCCATCAATTTTTCCATGTTTTTATCGGGATCTTTGTAAATATAATTGAATGTCTGTTCAATTCCCAGTTTTTTCAGTGTATTTGATGCATTCATAATAGCATCCTCCTTTGCATAAATTTGCTATTTTGATAGTTTATTATCATTTAGATAATGGTAATCGGGTAATCGTGCAGTATGCTGAACAATGTAATGCCGCATACCGCCTTCTGCCAGAAGTGCACAACCTGTAAATGTGATTGTACTTTTTAAAACTACGAGAACTCCAAAAGTGCCAGTTATCATAGAAAATATAAGGATATATTTCCATGAGGATAATCCGAATTTTTTTGAATCAAGTGCTGTTTGAATACTTAGCAGACTGTCAAGTAGAATCAGTATTCCCAGTGCTGCCAGAAGAGAAGAGTCTTTGAATCTGGAACTAATGCACAAAGTTGTAATACCAAGCACGATCAAAAAAATTCCACAGGCGAAATCATATTGAAACGCCAGGCAGTACAAATCTTTTGAAAAGTAGCCGATAATTTTAATAATTCCATATGCGATTAGGATAGTTCCGGCTAAAGTTCTGCTATGTAATTGTATTAATTCAGGATCAACGATACATAAAAATCCTGTAATGTAAAATACAATGGAAATCAGAATATAGCCGGTACAAGCAATTTTTATCTGTTTCAGATTTATCACCTCGGTTATGTTTTGATATGAATATATATTAGACAAAAAGAGTTGGACTCACAATGGACAAAAGTAAGTGTGATATCTAAAAACCAGACATAAGGGTGGAGTTTGTCTAATTTGAAATAGACAGGAATTTGATATACTTATGTAAGAAAATTATGAGTATTTATGAAAGGTAAAGTGAAATGAAAGAAAAGATAGCTAAAATAATTCGGATTATAACGATTCCACCGATAGAGGCATTGGTTATGCTTTTGATATTATATGGGAGCAAACAAGAAGAATTTGGAAACATGGGAAATCTGTTGATGGCGATATTATTTCTGACTGTTATACCAGTTTGTTCATATCCAATCGCATCCAGAAAAAGGGACAAAGAGGATGCACGTAATAACCAAAGAAATATGGCATTTATTTTTAATTTCCTGTCATATTTAGCTGCGATGTTGATTAGCTATTGTGTGGGATGTACCAGAATGCTGCAATGGATTTTGAATGGTTATTTTCTATCGGTTTTGGTACTTACAATCGTAAATAAGGTGTTAAAAATAAGAGCCAGTGGTCATGCATGTAGTTCAACATTTCCATATTTAATCTTAAGTTATTATTTCGGAGGATATGTGACAGTTATATGTTTGATCTTATACCTGGTAGAATTTTGGGCATCTGTTGAATTAAAGAGACATACAATAAAGGAATATTTGGCTGGGACTATAGTTGCGTGGATAATATTTGCAGGAACCTTTTGGATGTTATGATAATGATAGATGATATTATTGAAATGAATAAGAGTCTATACTCAAAGGCACTGAAAAACATTTAGTTTTTACAGTGCCTTTTTCTTTAAATAAGAAAAAATACAACGAATTTAAGTTTCACTGATTTTGGTATTTATGGATCGCCATTGTCTTTTTGGCTCATACTTTCCACAATCATCACAGGTCTGTGGCCAGTTGATTTTCCATTCAAAATATTCATCTCTGGTAATCTTGCCGGATTTCAGTTCTTCTTTTCTAAGAGTCCATTCTTTCAGAAAATCATTAAGAATCCCATAATTAAACCACATACCAACAGGTGGGTGAGCAGGCCAACTATCGGAATCATGGTAGCGGATAGCGGTATCCTCACTGGAATTAGATTTTTCACCTGGATAAGTCTCTAACTGAAAGAGATTGATCATGCCCGGATTAAATTCATCCATCCAGAACAGAATTTCCATTAGTTCAGAAGCATTCAGTGTGGTTGGCTCATATAGTGTCAGTGGGTTTACGTCCAGAATCTTAGCCATTTCAGTAACCAGATCTTTACGGGGAACCCGGTAATTAGTTTCATATTGGGCAAGGCGGTTTGCACCTTTATCGCCCCAGCCAAGAGCTGCACCTAGTTCTGCCTGTGTCATATTCCGGAATGTCCGGATTTTTTTAATTTTATCACCAATTGTCATATCAGATTTCCTGCTTTCTTTTTGATAATTCCATTTTACTATCAAAATCTCAGAATGTAAACAGAAACATTCGCAATAAAGCGAATAGAATGCTTGACATTAACATTAAAGCGAATTATAATGACAGAACAATAAAGTTCGCATTAAAGCGAAGTAAAAACCAGGATGTAAATATTTTGTGAATTATCACAAAAGCGGGTTGGTAAATTGCTTTTGCCAGGCTTTATTAGTGAAAGGATTTTTTGAATTTCTAAAATCGAACAACATTTTACCCTCGCAGGGCTGTATAGACGAGAGGATATTTAAAATCCTTCTTGTACCTTGAAAATTGAATGAGCTGTACACCACATTTCCCTTTATAGAAGATGTAGCTAACACAGATGCCAAGATCCATAGCTTTTTATGGGGAGCGTTGAAGATACTCCGGAAACGGTCGGTATGTTTGGAAAGAAGCTGCCGACATTCAGAATGATTCTGATAGAGGTCAGATGTAACGCTGACAGCAGGTGTACGAATGGAAGCCAACACGCCGAACAGAATGGAAAATCATCGTAAGAAGTCCCCAAAAAAAGTAGATGTACTGACAACGGGCATAATCGCTGTCTGGGAGGTGATGCAGAAGAATACGGAGGAAAGGAGGTATGTGCATCATGAGAAAAACAACAGAGTATAAGGCTGAGGACCGTCTGACGGTAGATATTGAAGGATTAATGGCAATGTTATCCTGCGGAGAAGTAACTGCAAAGAAAATTGCAGATTATGCAGAAGCAAGAGTGATTATTGGAAGACGTGTTCTTTATAACGTGGATAAGATAAAAAAATATATTGATGCAATGGCAGTGTAATGAAAGATGAGAGGATAAAATACAACAACTTTCCTTCGGAATGAAAAGTAAAAAAGGGAAAAATTCCTGTAAACAAGGCAGATAAAAATTAGCATTTTGCAGGAATTTACCCTTGGAAATCATAAAATATTATGTTAATCTGTGAGCAGATATCAGACAGTAAATGACTGATACCGACAGGACAAAAATCATTCCGAATAACGAAAAATGAAGTGAAAGGAATGATTGATATGGCAAGAAAAGATAATAAAGGCAGAAATTTAAAAACAGGTGAATACCAGCGTCCGGATGGACGTTATGAGTATCGCTACAAGGATGAAATTACCGGAAAGCGTAATTCGGTTTATGCAGCTGATCTGGCGAGTCTGCGAGAAATGGAAAAGCAGATCAATAAGGATATGGATGATCTGCTTATTACAGATGCATCAGTCAAGAAGCTGACTGTAAATACGTTGTTTGAGCGATACATGGCAACAAAGAATATCAAGGAAAGAACGAAAAAGAATTATATCCGTATGTGGGACTACCGGATACGAAATACTTTGGGAAACATTCATGTTGTGGATTTTAAGACATCTCACGTAAGGACGTTCTTTTCCTCATTGTCAGATGAAGGACTGGCACACAGCACGATCAAAGGTCTTTATGGTTTATTGAATCCCAGTTTTGAACTGGCAGTGGAAGACGGGATTATCCGCAAGAATCCGGTAACTGGAACACTTGGAGATTATGGGGCTTCGGCAAAGGAGAAAGAAGCACTGACACTGAAACAGCAGGAAAAACTTCTGAAGTTTGTTGAACAGAGTAATGTGTATAAGCCTCATCTTCCGATGATGCAGGTTATGTTTGGGGCTTGCCTGAGAGTGAGTGAAACCATCGGCTTAACCTGGTCAGATGTGGATATGAAGAATCGGGAGATCCATGTAGGTGGACAGCTTGTATATTATGAAGGTGATGAAGGATATTGTTTCCATGATTCAGAAACCAAAACGGATGCAGGAATCAGAGACATTCCTATGACACAGATGGTATATGATGCGTTCCGTAAACAGAGAGAGCTGAACTTGATGCTTGGTTTGCAGAGTAATGTTGAGATCGGTGGACGCAGTGGATTCATCTTCAATACAAAGCATGGACGTCCGATTATGCCGGCGGGAGTGAACAGCTTTCTGAAAAATATTGTTAATGCCTATAATAAGAAAGAAAGCAAACTGGCAGAAGAAGAGAAGCGAGAGCCGGAGCTGATGCCTCCCATTTCATCGCATACCCTTCGTCATACGGGATGTACCAGACTGGGTGAGAACAATGTCAATCCCAAAGTTATGCAGTATGTGATGGGCCATTCAGATGCACAGATCACAATGAATGTCTATAATCATATTGCAGAAAAGTCTCACGTGGAGAATGAGATGTCTAAAATGAACCTGCCAGAAACCGTACCTGCTGTGGTATAAACCATAAGTCGTTGTCGTAAAATGTGGTAAGAAAATCAGACGAATATATTTTTCCAAAGATTTGTCGTAAAAATGTGGTCAAACCAAGAAACCCCCGTGCGAAAGTAAGTGAAAAATCTCTGTGAAGTAGTGGCATCCGCCATGCACAGCTCGGGAAAGACTTCCCTCGCTGTAGGGCTGTCACCCTATAAAATAGTAAAAATAGACGCCCTTGCAAGTAAACTTGCAGGGCGTTATTTTCGCTATTTTGCATGGCTCGTAGCGATCACACAATCTTCACAAATAATTAGCACTCACCTCTTGACAGCGCCAATAATGAATGCTATATTACAAATAGAACAAAGGTAACAAGGATTCATCAAAAAG
>OLSH01001002.1_pt1 | contig 17738 bp, 20 predicted proteins | sample 1643221 | NCBI WGS metagenome assembly OLSH01 (sample SAMEA3136681, study PRJEB25190) | human gut metagenome | biome: human gut; feature: human-associated habitat; material: faeces | place: Austria | collected 2013 | reverse complement strand
GAATGGATGGCTCTCTATAGCGGATCGAGCGGCTCCGAAGTCACAGAATACTCACCCGGATTGCAAGACAACTGTCGATGGTGGCGGATGCATACCCCCGGACACTTCCCACCTCTCCGGGCGGGTACATGGATGTAATTCTTACGTCTACAGTAGGCATATAAAGTTCCTCCTTCTTTCTTTTTCTTTCTGCGTTTTCTGTCAGCCTGCATAGTTGAACATCTCGGTAATGCGGCGGGACAACGTGGGTAACACATTTTCAGAGAATAATGCGTACAGACCCGCCAGCAGCAAAGCGCCGATCACTACAGCCATCAAGATCTTGATAGCTTTTCTGAACCTTGGATGTACACGATTGAGAAAATCGCCGGTTAGGTAGTGCCAATACTTTGGTTGGTAAATTGCTTTTGTCATTCATTGCCCTCTCTTTCTTGTTTCTGTGTATATAAAAAACACGACTGAATTTTTAGGTTCAATCGTGCTTTTTAATATTAACAATTATTCAATATCATCAAGTGTCTGCCAACGAATACAATTCTCTGGTGGATCTATCTTATTATCAAGCAATGCATCTAAAAGACTCTTTACCTTTTCTCTAAAAGATATATCCGTTTTCATTTTTTCTAATGTATGGTACGGTTTGTCCTTACTTACAGTAACATTTAAAAGTGCATCCTCAAAATTTGTTTTACAGGCAATCAACACTGTGTTGCTTATATCTGAACTATTATTAAATTCACTCAATATCTTTGTGTTGACTGTCCACGCTGGATTTCCTGTGCCTTTTGGAGTCAATTTTGTATCAGCATCATGCAATACTCCGTAATTAGATGTGAACTGGTTTAATATTTTAATTATCGAAGGAATTACTCCTTTTCCTCTTGCTCTTATTATGTGCACATCGTCATATTCACCAGGATATAAAAGCTTCAACCTTGAAAAAGCCGTATACTCGGTATCCCCTTCCACAACTACTATTCTTCCACCAAAAAAGAATTCATGAACATAGGGGTCACATACATTAAGCAGCTTCATATTATCTTTATCATCATCGCTTAATTTTGCATTTTCCGGTCTAAATAAAACAGTACTTTTAACCTCATCTGTTTCATCCCTGCTAACCCTAATAATTGTTGTATTATCTCTTGATAGATCAATAAAAATAGGCGAATGAGTAGTTACCATAACCTGCCAATTACCTACTTGTGGCAAATCATACAATGTCTTACGCGCATCTCGTATCGCTGATGGATGTAGACAAAGTTCTGGTTCATCTAATAGTAACACATGTGGCCTTCCATCCTTGTCTCCATTCTCAGCTATATACTTCAACGCTGTCCACATCAAAGTTCTTCTAGCACCACTACCTTGTGCAGAAATTCTTGACATAAATCCGCCATCTGGTCCCATAAACAAATCAGGTGTTTCCTTAAATGGAGTATATGTCTTTTCGACATTGCTTTCCGGTTTTGCATCAAGAGAAATTACATAATTATGAAATACCCCTTCCAAATATTTATTGATGCTTTTTTCAATATTCTCTGTTTCTTCATCAACAGCCTTGGCTACTGTCTTTTGAAATCCCTTAATTTGTTCAAGTAATATCTCATAATCCGTCTTTCCTGATGTATTACCCGGGCTTGTAATATTTTTGAACTTATCTTTTATTATAGCGTGCAACAATCCTGTTATTTCTGCTTCTTGAGTTTCCGGAGAAGCAAAAGCGTCAATTCTATGCACTTTAGGTCTATATGCGTTTGCCACATTAGGAGCTCCCCAAGGCACTTTATCTACCCAAGCATTGGCATCAACATCAAATCCTCGTCTTTTAGGTTCTACCCCAGGACTACTCCATGTCCATTTTTCTCTGATAAGCATCTCACCATTTGGCAGTGTCTTTATCCATTGAGCACCAGGTTTATTTTCCGAAATAATTGTATATACTTCAATTTCCGGAAGATTCTCTGAGTCAACAATATTATTAGGAAAATCATCAATTGTAAGATACCCTGCCTTTGAACCTGTATTCATTGCAACTTCGTAAGCTCTCAGTATTGAACTCTTTCCTACGTTGTTTGCCCCAACCAGAACAACAATATCATCCAAATAAATTTCAACAGGAGTATTTCCTATTGTTCGAAAATTTTTGATTATTAATTTGCTCAATCTTGGACGCGGAATTGTTTCATCATCTGGTAATAGTGAAATAATCTCCTCTTTTGCACTTGCTTTTGCCATAAAACCTATACCTCCCATTTTAATTCGTTTAACATATTTTTATGATATTCTTTCCCTCACACTTTGATTCACCCTTGTAGCTATGGTTTGACTTTTCTTTTAACGCATATCCTGATATCGTTATTTACTTCCCATAATTCGCATTTTTTTAACTCGGCCAGATTTTTCAATATAATATGATGACGCCGCTAATACCTCTTGTATTTTATCTGGCATCCCCATACCTTTACTTAACGAAGGTTGCACAATTACAACATTCCCTACAAACTGCTTTCCCGTTCCCGTAAGGTCTTTTCTAAATTGATCATAACGTCCCCGAATGAATTCACAATGCCCGCTTTTACGTCTCTCCTCCATTTTACTTAATAGCCTTGACTTAGTTTTAAGCCAGACAATTGATTTTACCGCTTGCCCAGCTACCTCGTATATATCATCTACACTATTATTGTATTTTGCGGCATTCATTTTTTTAACATGATACAATTCAATTATAAAATCATTTTCTGTTTCCTTTGCTGTAATAAAGTCTGCTATTTCTCCTTTAGTATGATCATAGATGATATATTTGTAGCTTTCATCACTTGTTAACACCTGCTCTAATGTATCCTGAATTGATGTTCCTGCAGTATTCTTAACCTCCACTTTTACATCTGTTCCGTATTTGTCCCAATCTACTACTTCAATATTTTCTAAATTAAAAGAAATTGCATCAGGGTTGCCTTGATATACCTCACTCCCTATAATCATTACATCATCGGTTGTTCTATAAATTAAAGGATATTCACATAAATATTCATCTAAACGCAAACTTTCCTTACCCTTTTTTATTGTGATTTTATTTGTTAATGATTTATATCTTCCCTGTACATCGCAGTCAATAATCTCTTCTGAATCTTCCATTTCAACCGATATTCTAATTTTATCACTTTTAATCTTTATAATTTTCAATTTATAGTCTATAAGCGTATTATATAATTCCTTTTTACCATTAATCATCAAAGCAGGCGGCAGCACATATGTATCTGGATTGTAATCCACAAAAAATATTTTACCTGAATAATCTCTTAATTCTTCTGGCATCGGAAGCAAATCAAAATTTGTATTAGTCTTTACTTGAATATCTTTATTACTGATTTTATATCCATTATTATCACACCAAGACACATATTCTGGTATCGTTAAATATGCACTGCTCCACATTTTTGATCCGCTACTATACCCTATTGTTATACTCTTATCTTCTGCATTTGCCTTGCAGAATACATGTCCTGGAGAATATAATTTACCAGTGCTTGGATCAATTGCATTACTAACATCTGAACCTGCAGAAATCCTATATGACTCGCCTGATTCGCTATAACGGTTTAGCATTCCTGAATTGAATATCTCAAAATCTTTCAATCTACCTAACACACGATTCATTTTATGCTTTGGTATTTTGTCGCAAGATTCAGAAAAGGATTTTGCAATTAATTCATACTGAACCTCGCTTTTACATTGTGAATATATAAATAGCAAACCTGTATCTTTTTGATAATGTACAATATATAAAATGTACTCTTTATTGATTTTATCATTTCCAATCAACCATTTAGGAGTACCTAATTCTACGCCTATCCCTATAACAGTATTATCCTTATCATTAACATAGATACGATCTGAAACTCTACAAATTTCAGGGAAGTCACTGTTTATATTAAATTTAGGTACTTTATATACTCTTGCATGACAATTTGGCCTAATTCCCTGTAAAGGAATTTCTTCTCCACCCCCTACTTGTGACGCATTCTTTTTATATCCTTCAAAATATCTTCTATCTTCCTCCTCCTTATTACTTTTGCTTTCACTCATGTCTATAATCATATCTTGCCAAACTGCATCACTTGCATAAAGACGATTATTTTCTATTTCCAGTTCTTCATCATTTAATGCTATAAATTTAGCAGTTCCAATATTAAGGGCATTTGTTCTGGCAAATCTACCAATAAATTGAAGCGTACTTGCTAATGACTTGTGCGGGGAATGTATTGCTGCAATTTTAAGATTTGGAAAATCAAATCCTTCGCCTAACATATCAACACATATTATTCCATCCAGCTTTTCGTTTTTGAGTTCTTCTATACATTTTTTAACAATCGAATTTGACATTGAACTATCTATTCTTCTTAACTTTAGCTCGGTATTCTCGGCATATAATTGTTCTAATTTTAACGCATCTAATTTGGAATTAGTTCTTATCATTAAATAGTGATTCAATCCCTTTTCCCTGTCCGATAAAAATACCTGTTCTGCCATTTTTGCAATTTTAATATCTTTATTATCACCACATTTACATTCAATAGGAATATATTGAATTTCTCCAAATATTCCATCACTGTAAGCCAATGATAATGGATAATTATATATAATCTCGCCCTTGATTTCCTTTTTATCAAGTCTAAATGGAGTTGCGGTAAATAATACATGCGTAGCATGTTTTAAATTTACAAGTATTTGTTCCCAGGTTGTGGCAGGGGAATGATGTGCTTCATCTATCAATACCAGATCTATACTCTCTCTTATAGCCTTCTCCACACTTAAACTTAATGCACACGTTGGCGTTGCTATAATAACATCTGCAGCCATTATTTTTTCAAATTTTTCTTCTGTATACTTATGCTCCATTTCATATACTTTAGGTTTTGCCATCGTTTTTTGAAAAACGTTAGCTTTGCACAATGTATTCAAAAGACTAAAATCTTCAAAAATTTGTCCTCGAACCATTTTACTTGGAGTAACAACTAAAACTTTTTTCTTCAATAGAACATATGGCGTCATCATTAAAACTGCCGTTTTACCAGAACCTGTGGGCATTACTACTATAGCAGTTTTAGATTTGTTTAAAGTAAAAAACGAAGAAATTGCATGAATAGCACCTATCTGCGCATTCCGTAATCCCCTATGCTTTTTACAATCCTTAGTATACTTTAAATTTTTATAATGGCTAATAAAATAGTGCTTCAATGAAACCTCCATATATTATCTTTCTAACACTTTCTGTTGTATTTCCTCCACCAGCCGCTGCACCATACACGCTGGCCACATCTCCGATGGCTTATCCTTCCCGTCATCCACACACTTCTTACAGCACCGCTCCGCTATCTGAATTGCCTTTTTCTCATCCCCATACTGCATCAGCTTGCGGTAAATATCCTTATCCTTCTTAAAATATTTCTGCCCCGTAACCTTCTCAAATTTATCCGCAAACCGGTCACAGCATGTATAAGATTCCTGTATTGCCGGCATCTCTCCAAAATAGGCATACATCCAAATTTCAAAACAGGGATTAGACCAACCAGCACCAACACCACTTTTCTCTGCCGCCTGAATAATATCATCAAAATCCTTTACCTGATCCCTGTCAAAGACAATCCATGGAATACGGTACTGTGGCTCCTTATTTGCAAGCTCCAGCGCCCGTTCCACCAGTTCTACCGTCTTAGCTTTTTCCACTTTTATCACCAGACGATCCTTTAACTCTGACGGAATACTGTCCCGTAACCCCTCAAAATAATTCTTCTCCGTCTCCTCTGTATCTGTCACAATCAGGTAATATCCCAACTCCGGTACTCTTACTCCTACACGCTGGTTCCGGTCTCTTCTTTTTCCGGCTCTTCGGTCGCTAGGCTTTCCTCCGCTTTTATTCGCCATCCGCAATCCTCCCCGTAAGCATCTTCATCGGTTTCAATGCCGGAATGGCGCCATAATTACCTGTAAGATAATTCTTTGCCAAAGCCTCGTCCCTGCGTACTTTATTACCGTCCTCGTCTTTAAATTCAGCCAAGGAATACAACTCTGATACTCCGTCCTTGTTTTTGTTTACCATCCAGATCTCGTCTCTGCGAAGCAGTTCATTAGAAAACTGCCATATATCATGGGTAGTAAACACTAGCTGGGCATTTTGCGTATTGATCTCCGGAGATAAAAAGGTCAATATAATATTCCGGACAAGCAATGGATGCAACCTGGCATTCAGTTCATCTACAAATAATGTTCCACCGTTATCCAGAACATCTTTCAAAGACGGATAAAGTGCAAACATTTTCAATGTACCGCTGGATTCCTGTTTTAGCGGTATCGAGGCCATCTCCTGACTGCCCACCTTTCTATGGAGGGCATCAATCGTATAGCTCTTGCTTGTATCCTTCTCATCTTCTGGCGGTAACTCTTCTACTTCAAAATCTTGTATTGCCTCATCAAAGGATGCAAAATACTTTACCACGTTCTCCTGCACGTCCTTACTATCTATAAATCCATCTGGCAGGACTCTGGAGCGGAAGAAATTTTCTGCCGGGTCACCGAAATCAATGATATCATTGTTTAGAAACCAATCTCTTACTTTCTTCAGTTTTGCAACACGAAGCTTTGCTCCCAGAGAGACAATAAGTGCTTCCTTATTCAACGATGCCTTAATATTCTCCACATGGCTCTTGGAAAACCCATTCATTTCCAGCTCTTCGCCTTTTTTGCGGTAAAATACGGTTCTATAATTGTTTCTTGCTGTCTTGGCTTTGGAATATAGCCATTCCTCTACTACCTCATCTGCTTTTAAGGAAAATCCATATTGGTATATCTTCCCGGTATTTTCAGAATTGTCTACATAAAAAACCTCAAATGTAGTCTCTTCATTACGACTGTTATCATCAAATAGAAACGGAGTTACTTTCAGATAATCCGCCTCCTTTTTCCGGCGGTTTTCATCCTCATCTCCAAATTTAAACGACTCTGACACGTAATATGTCATGTAGTCAAACGCATCATACACATTTGACTTACCGCTTGCATTCGCGCCGTAAATTGCAGCTACCTTAAGTAGCTTGTCATTTGCGATATCTACAACGTGATCCTCATGTTCTGTTATTTTAGTCGCTGACAAATCCAACGACACCTCATCACGAAATGATTTGAAATTCTTAAAGTTAAATTGTATCAGCATATTAATCTCCTCATTCTGCTCTCTATAAACCCTTACTATTATAGTATATACCATTTTGGATAAAAATCAACATCTAATTTTACAAAAATATAAAATTAGATGTTGATTTTTATCCAAAATATCATTTTTTCTCTTGCATAAGAAGGAATATTCTCCCTCGCAGTAACTCACACTCCCTCTCCAATTCCTCCTTCTGCGCACGAAGTTCCTGTATCTTCCTATCCTTTTCAGCTACAATATCCGCCAATTTCTCTTTCTTTGTACTCTTCTTACGCTCCTGCGTCTTTATCCCGGAATATCCATAATCCACAAGCAGTTCCTTGATGTGCCCTTTAGAAAATACAGACCGGGAAAGCCCTGTGAACTCCACCAGTGCTGTAATCGTCACGCTTCTTCCCTCCACCTTCAGCTCCTCTATCGCTCTCAAAACCTTATTAATCGACTGCTGACGCAAAAGTTCCTGTTTCTCAGTTAATTGCTTGGGCAGTCCTTTATTCCTTCCCATCCCCGTCCCCTCTTTCCAATTTTTCCACAACGGCATTAAATCCTGCAGCTATTGCCGTAAAATTATCTGCCAGCTGTCTGTCACTCCTGAATTTCTCCGCTTTAGCTCCCCAATCGGCCGCCTGCTCTTTGAAATATGCCAACTGCTCCATTTCCGGCACAAAATCCCTACAACTGATGCATTCCCAAATACCGCTCCTGCAATGAGTGACATCGACACATACTCCGCCCGGCACCCTGTGGGCGCGGATATTTTTAAGCAGCCTTGACTCTGTAATGGAATCCATGTTCAAAATCCTTCCTCCAAACAACACAAATGGATTCTCTGCCTCTGTCTGATACTTCATTGGTTCTACTATCGTCTCCGGGAACAGATTTAGATGAGCATACGAGGCATAAAGCATTGCCGTGCCATGGTGAGCCGTCATCTCCGCAATTTGCGGCAGGGTAAATCCTGCCCTCAGCCGGTCTGTAACCCCATTATGGCGGAACTGGTGCGAAGTTACCACATACTCTGCTCCCTTTTCATCCCGCACATCATATCTTCTGCAAATCTCTTTTAACTGATAGGATATATACGGCCACGATGCCACACTATATCTGTTTTCCGAATACCAAACACCCTTTTGCAGAATCTGTGACCGGTATGCAAACAGCGCCCCCTTCTTATCTCCCGGCAAATAACATTGGTAAGACATCGCCATTATCTGTTGTTCCTGAATTAGAGCAATCAGATGTCCTCCCATTTCCTTATTCTCGATGTGAATAGTACGCATGATTGGATCTTTATACCCGCCATTTTGTTTCCACATAGGAATAAAGAGACAGTAATGTCCATCAAAAGGCTTGAGACATTCAATCTTCATACCCAGAATCTCCGATATCCTTGATGGGATAAGCCGCAGCAGCCAGTAAATACAGCGCATTGTCACAGGAATATCCTCTTCCATAAATATCCGGTCAAGCTGCTTCGCTACATACTCCGGTACATATTTCTGATCTACAAGCCGCTTTGACTGATAGGGATTATTGTAAAAAGGATTCGGCAGTTTCATTTTTTCAAAATCACTCATCCGATTAAGAAAAACACCTACGGCTGACCAGATACTGCTTCTGCTACTTTCACTGTAGCCTTTTCTGTCCAAATATTCTTTAAACCGGGAAGCGGTTGTCACCTGAATTTCTGACAGTGAAATATCTGCCATAAACCGAAGAAAGATGGCAGTATTTCCCACGTTTCCGCAAACTGTCCCTACTCCTTTCCCCTCCATTAATCGGATTAGTGCAAAATATTTCACCATCTCTCTATGCTGCTCTGGAACCATCGAAAAATAAATCGTGACCTTGCTCAGAAGCTGGGACTGATTTTTAAGCCGCTTCTCACAGATCCACCTGTCACTGTCAAAAGAAATGCTGTCAGATAAGCTGTTTAAAAAATCCCGATACCGCTTTTCCTCACATTTCCTGTAATACTCAATATACTCCTGTTTTGGTATCGCACCCATAATCAGCCACCTCCGCTTTTCTCTATCGTCTCAACGATATTCCTATAAGCCGCCAGTAACTGCTTTTCCTGTCGGTACTCTATATATTCTTCATAATCTGCGATTTCTGCTCGTTGATAGCCCTTTATTATTTCCTGCACCCGCACTTCCTGAGCCTGCAGCAATTCCTTCCAGAATGGCAGATATTTTATTCCCGTGCACAGATGTGGACAGTTGGCACAGTGGACAGAACGGCTGCGGCTTTTACATGCTCCATCGCACAGTTTCCTTGTACAAAAACCGAATTCTACCCGGCGCTTTCCCAAACGAAAATCAACATATAAGAGCCGTCTCTCTTCTTCCGAGAACGTGGTAAGCTGTTCATTGGATAACAACAGGTGAAACTGCTCTTTAAAAAATTTGGTATTCATTTCTGCCAATCTAGCTGATTTAACTTCCGCATAATATTGCATGACTGTGCCCTGGTTCAAATGTCCCAGTTGATAGACAAGTTCCATGGTGGTGGCGCCGTTCTCAATCATGTTCACCACAAGCGTCTTGCGGCACTGTCTGCTGGTGAAGTTCCAAAGCTCGCCGCTGTCATCACAAATCTCATATTTATAAATCAGCTTGTTGATTTTCATAATGAAATACTCCACATTCAGCATTGCAACCTTATAACCTTTCTTCTGATGCAGAAAAATGTAAGGAAGAGCATGTTCTCTGCGAAATTTCTCACTGGCAGTAATCTCTGCTTTTTGATTTTCTCTGCTAACTCCGCCGAGATATAAACACTATGATACTCGCCGATTCCGTTGCGGCGTCTGGCCTTTAGCGTCTTGTAAGGAATATATTTTAGTCTCACCGCCCCATTATAACGAGCGGTTGTAAGGCAGTCCGCTTCTAAAAATGCAACCTCTTTGGCCCGCATCCCGGTTTCGGAGAATATCTGGAATACCAGCCTGTCTGTCTCATCCAATTCCTCCAACCGGCCAGAAAGTTCTTCTATTACCTTATCCTGAATATATGGTGTATTTTTATGGTATTTCTTAGCGTTGACAAAATGCAGGCTCTCAAACGGATTACTATGTGGTTTGGGAAGTTTACTGTCATTTTCGTCCGAACAAAGATAATGGTACAAAGTTCGGCAGGCAGAGAACATGGTCATGATTTTTGATTGATCCATCCCCTGCTCCATGGATAACTGCAACTTTTTTACGTCTATATGATCAATATCAGAAAAATACCGGATGCAGTCATTCATTTCACAAATCCGGTTCACCGCATCAAAAATGGAGAGGTGGTTTCTGTCACTGGCGCGTATATGGCCTGAAAACCTTACCTTTAGGAAACACTTTATCTCTTTTCGGAATGACGGCTGATTTACCTTACGAAAATCCACAGTCAGCAGTTTCAGACCTGTTCCATGCCTTTGATATAAAATCCACATATCCTTATGCAGCGACATTTCTTTCCTGTTTTCCTTAATAAATCGTGTCCTCTGGATTTCTGTTTCTTCCTCTGTAATCTGCTTCAGCAGTCTCAGAAAATCCGGTTCCGCACCTGCAAACTCTGTCCGGCTGTCATTTCCCAGAATAAAGTTATTCATTTTCGTAAGGCTGATTAATTCCCTCCTTTGTGTGTAACTGCCGGCAAGATCTTTTAAATAAGCAAGCGTCTGGTCTGGTATCTGCATCAGATACCTGGATACCCTTACATCACCTACCCGGTTTGACACTTCTGAAAAAGATAAACCGCTTTTCATAAGAGGCAGCATGACCGGTATCCAATGCTCCGCAAAAGCCTCTTCATTCATCAGGCAGAAATCCCCTCCATTTGCCTGATCTAAAATATATCGGAAATCATAATGAATTCTTATCGCTTCATTTTTCAGCATCTTTGCAAACACGTACTCATAGCCAATGTATTTGGATTTCAGACACTTTTCTCCATCAGCCCACTCCCGTGCAAACTGCATTGCATAGTAAGAAAAGCATTGTAGAAACGCTTCCCTGCATGTTAGTCCGATTGCAACGAAAGCAATCCCTCCAAAGACAGTAAACGCCTCGCAAAGTCCAGTATTGTCCCACTCATAATCCCTGCTTTCCAAAACACTCCGATAATCCTCAATTTTCTTCCTCATTACCGGTTCCGGATACTCCTTCCGATATGGCAAGCGCACCTCAGTTCCCTCTATGTCCCAGACAGCAGAAGCCGTGATTCTTTGTGTAATTTTAATCATTACCGCCACCATCCTTTTTACTATGGCGCTTGTATGCGGCGTTGGCCATAATCTCGCTATTATGGTTCATATACGGCTGAATGGAATCAATCTGCGACCATCCAAACAGAGCCTTGATTTGGATATCTGACTTTTCCTGCTCCGGATGCAATGCGTTATGCTCCAATACCTCCATCACCTTCGTGCTCCTGCCGCTATGAGTTCTGACGCCTACTGCGGAGATACCACAGCGTTCTGCACAGTCTCTCAGGATTTTGCGATAGTTATGATAAGTGAGCGGCTGTCCCACCGATTTCCCGTGTAAGGTAAGGAATAACCAATCACTGATGATACCACCCTCATTTTCAGCAGACGGTCGCTCTACAAAAAGATAATCGTTCAATACCCTTGCCGTCTCTTCACAGATCCGCACGGTACGAAGCTTATTCTCATGCCCACTGACCGCCGTCTGCCTCATCTTGGAGCGTGAGGGCTGTATCAGCCGTTCCATGGCTTGATAATTACTGAGACGCATACTAAGTACCTCATCAATCCGGAATCCCTCCAGCGTCAGCCGGAACACCGCCCCATCCCGCAGCGTATGAAAACTGCTACAAAGGAGCGCTTTCTCCTCATCCGTATACCATTTAATATATTCTCTGCTTCCTTTTACATCGGGCAGCATCCGGTTAATCAGGTATTTATACTGGTAAGTGTAAATTTGTCCATACAGATAGGACTGTGGCCGGCATCTGCGCTCTCCTTCATAAAACACCATCTCACTGCCATAGGTCTGGTCAAGCCAGCGGTAAAAGTCTGTTATGGCGGTTACATAGCTGGACAGCGTGCTGTAACAGAGACTTTCCTGTGGACTCAACATTCTTAGATTTTTCTTATCCCCGTAAATCAAATAATCTACAAACTCCAGGACCTGTTTGTTGGTTGCCGCCTCATAATTCGTATGATGTTTCACATGCAGAAAGTTGAAGTAAACGCACAGTTTGTAGGCGTAGCTTTTTCCCGTGCCAAGTTTATTGATGCTTTTCATCTCAATGTACTGATTTGGCGCCAGCATAGGGAGAAGCCGGTCTGTCAGCATATAGCGGCAGACCTCTTCTCCTGCTGTGGTTTCAAATAGAAACCGTTTTACCTGAAATCGTTTTTCCATGGTTTATCCTTCCCGCGCCTCTGGCACAGGCTAACTATACCATGAATCCATGCCATTTACTTCCTCTATCCGGCATAATTGAACATTTCCTGAATACGCCTTGTTAATTCAGGAAGCACAACGTCTCCAAATAAAGCGTATAATCCGGCCAGCAGTAAAGCGCCGAGCACCACCGATATCAATATGACAACGGCCGTGTCAATGTAGCCTTCCCCTCTGTTGTCTGCCAGGATACCGCTTGTCCTTGCATACAGCTTCATTGCCTTTATCTTTATGGAATTCATCTTCTCTTTCATAGAATTTTACCTCTTTCCTTATAGTTTATATCGTGTACATGAAACAGGGAGTAAACCAACGTCTCAGTCTAACCCTTTTCCCCTGGCAATCCCTTATGTTTAAAGGGATTAACCACTATCTATATCGTATACATTTATATAGTGTTGCTGTAGTTAAGAAAAGATCGCGCTATCGATGAAATTTTCACCGGAACGGTCTACAAGAACTGCCTGCACCTTCCACATATTCCACTCTGCCGCACGTTTTACACGCTCAAATCCTTTTCTCATAGATTGCTCCTCCTCACATGATAAAAGGCAGCTTTTCGCTGCCTGGTTTCCATTGCTACAACTGAAGCACCTGGGACTGGACCGGTTCCGGTCCCCCAAATGCAACCTGTTTGAAATCCCTATAATCCACGTAATAGAATTCACTGGCTTCCTCATCGTATAGCTCAATCACATCTGACACCGAGAGGGAATGTCCCGTATAACCCGGAACCTCCTGCCCGCTATCGAATTTCTCGTAGATCCGTTCCAATTCATTGGTCTCTATTTCCCCGTCATAAACCATGTGGTAATTCTGTGGGTCCGGTTCTCCGAATCTTGTAACCAGCGTATCATAGCCAATGAATTTCATATGGATATTGACCTCGGGCTTTAGCTGCCAGATCCGGCAGTTCTTCAAGGGTTCACAGCCCTGGGTCTCCGCCTGCCCATTCATCAGCCGGTCGTATACGCCGCCCTTCCATACCACGGCTTCAATCCCTCCCTGCCGTTCCAGATAGGCTTCCAGTTCCTTACCCTTGAAGATTGGGTCCACCACCGCCTGGCTCCCGGCAATATATCCGGCCGGGTTTCCAAAGTATACAATCCTCCCGTTTTCCACCCGAATCCCACGCATGGGCGCTCACTCCCTTCTCTGTCTGTTTCGTCTACCTTTTTGAATCTAACAGCGCTCTCTCCCGCCACGCGTTTCCTTAAGGAGCGTCCCGCGCCCGATATCTGTATCCCAACCTCATGCTCCCCGCCTCCCTTTACAGCTACTTGTGCAATTTTTAAAGTTTCATGATCATTGCACTTTCTTCACCCAAGTCAACTTCGATTCCATCCTGCCTCAGGCATTCTATACATTCCTTTACGCCTTCCCGCCAGTCATCCTGCATATCAGCCGGGTCATGAAATAAATGGGAATATCCCTTATCGAGTGGATACCAGAATTTATATTCTTCGTGTAACCGTTCCGCCATCAGCTTCATTCTTGGCAATGTGCAATTGATATAATAATTTATCCTGTTTTTATTTTCCTGTGCTCTTTCTAAATCGGGTGATATCGTCCAACGTTTTAGAAGCTCATCATGATCATGATCGACTAATTCTCCATTCTCCCATTCATACCCATTTCCGATGGTGCAAAATAAATGGTTCAGACAATGTTTCCTGGTTGGAAACAGTTCTGCATAAAAATCCATCATGAATTGCAGTGTGTGTTCAAACTCCATCATATACCTCCTCGATTACAGGCTTATTCCCTGTGAAAAGGCGGCTCCGCCCTCTTCCTGTTCCGGTCTGTTTTTCCCTCCTGACTGGTTTATCCGGTGGGCTGACTGGATCCCTTCGTATTTCTCCTTGTGGATAATGGCTGCTTTCACATAGACGGTTTTCCCGTTCTTGTATTTCCGGTAATGTCCTCTCCTGGTGTGAGGCAGCATTTCATACCCCGTTCTCCTAAATCCGCCTCTTCCGCTGTTCTTCTTGCTAAAAAAATAGACAGCTCCGATGGAATCCGGGGCTGCTCCTTCCTGTTTCATATCGAATACCTTGATGCTGTTTTTGTCTACAAACCGCTGACTTTGAATCGCCTTTCCCACATACTCCGACTTTCTGGGATGCTCCTCCAGATACTTACGCCGTCTCTGCTCCGCCAATTCCATCTCCTGCAAATAGTCCAGGAGACTTAAGAACACGGCCGTCACACTGTCCGCCTTTCCGACCATGTTTTCAATGGGGATTTTCCTACTCCCCTTCAGCCGGTCCAGAATCTTAATGCAGAGTTCCTCATCCTTCTCGACCAGATAGGCACAATCTACGCCGCTGCTTCCTTGAATGTTGATAATGTAATGCACATCATCTGCCACCAGCCGGTCCAGATTCTCCCGGTCCATTTCGGTCATCTCATAGAAACCGTATTCTTCATAGAGCTGCTCATTGATCAACAGCAGCTTGGGAACACAGTCATAATCGGTATAATATTTCCCCTTCTCCCTGTCGTATTGAAAGCGGCGGCTTCTCTGCTCCGGCGGGATGGAGGAGACGGACTTTTCATCCACATACCGCCGTTTCTTCTCTGACTGTCCTTGAAAAAACGGGATCATAAGCAGCATATCCAGGTAATAATCCAGGCGCTTCCGAAACTGCCTCATGTCCCGCCCCGCCAGATCCTTCAGGCAGCGTTTCCTATCCTCCTCCTGGCTGTAAATGAAATCCGCCAGACGCTTTTTCTTGGTTGCCAGCGTTATTAACGCCTGGCTGCGTTCCTTCTTGCTTCCCCTCTCCAGTATCATTTCCGCCGTCAACAGGTCGCTGATCAGTTCTTTCCACTCCTCCCCTTCCCCCACCATGTGGTTATAATACCTGTACTGGGGAAGATTCATTTTATCCACGTATTTAGACATCCGCTGCCCTCACTTTCCTATCTTTATCTACTGTGTCAGCTCAACACCATACCACGCTGTACGCTGGAAAGCGATTCACAGAAACCAACAAACATTGGGGCAGAACATGCAGCAAACGCGACAAAATGGAGGACCTGTCTCTCAACCGCCAATGCATACATCCCCCTATAATTGCATGAATCCAGGATTTTCCACCAATCCTTCACGCATCTCATCCAGTTTCTCCTGCGGAGGATAGACCTGCCTGCCGCACCGCACCTCCCAGACACAGAAATCATTCCGGTCACAGAGCATAATCCGGTGCTGATAGGGTTTCTGCATTTCCACATATTCCATGGCTTCCCTTTCATTACAAAGCCACACCCCGGCCGCATACCTTCCATCCTCCAGAAAGCTGTATCCGCTGTACTGGGGTTCATGGCTCTCCAACGGCAGGGCTCCGGGCGGACGGATCTGGGAAAGCTGCAGCTTCTCCTCATCCGGCAGAAGTTCCGGCTTCAACACCCCAAGCACATGATCCCGAATGCAGCGTTCAAATTCACCATTCTTTAAGTTCACCAGAAACACAGACTTTCCCAGAGCATTGGCATTGGCTCCATTCCCGCCCATGCAGTAATAAAGCTGCCGGCCAAAGCCAGCCTCCAGAGCAGGTTCTTTCAAGACAACCACCTTCCCTTTCAGAGAACAGCCGCTTCCTGTCTCCACACAATCCCTGTCTGTATAAATCCGATTATCCGACATGGTGCCCCTCCTTCTCCCGGACCAGCCCAGACAGATCTGAGATCAGGCTTAACCGAACCGCATCCGGCATGGTTTTAATAGCGGCACGGACATAGGCTTCTACTGCTTCCGGTGACTGATCCCCCACCTCCACGATTTCTACCTTACGCACAGATACCTTCCCTTCCTGGAGCTGAAGGGCCAGGATATCCCCGCCGCACATACCGGCCGCCAGGCGCAGTTCCCTCGGAATCAACACCCTTCCCTTACTGTCCATCACCTTATATACCGGCTTACTCATCGTAATATCCTCCTTCTTCGATTGCCTTGTACGCTTCCTCCTCAGATATCCCAAACAGGGACAGGATTTCCAGAAGCGGCGCCTGGACCGCCGCCATGGGATCCGTATCACCGATTAAGATCGCCCCCGGAATCGTCTGCACCACCAGCCCGGCATCCATTGGGATATGGGCATCCTTCAGCAAATCATGAGGGACTACTAACGCTGCTTCCTCCTCATCGGCAATGATATCCGTCTCACAGATTCCCGTTTCCACCTGAAACCGCGGCCCATAACCGTTCGCCTCTTTTACGGGACTAGCTGGCGCAAACTCCAGCGCTACCAGATTCCCTGGGCCCAGGCACATACTTTCCAATACACCCGGCGGCAGGATGATGCTTCCATCCTCCGCCACTCTCCCATTGATTTTCACGTTTCTCATTACGCCTTCCTTTCCTCTCCTTCTGCTGTTTCCTGTGTTTCCAACTCATAACAGAACCGGCAGAGTTCCTCTTCACTCGCACTAAGCTGCGCGCCTTCCAGTTCCTTCACAAGCGCCGCCAGCCCGCTTATTTCCCCCGACAGCTGCTCCAGCCGTGTTCCATTGCAGTACCCGCTGAACGTCCGCAGATAGCCCTTTACGTCCGCATGATACTGCCCGGTTTTCTGATTCCTGACCATGGCAAAGTAACAAGCCGCCAGGCAGCTGTCATCCACCTTCACGAAGAGGTGTTCCCCGGATCCCATGATCAGGCGCTGTTTTCCTTCTGTCTGTTCCTCCAGCCGGCGTTTTGCCCACCAGAGTTTCTCAATTCCTTCCATCTTCCGTCTCACCTCCCAACAGCCCGGCAGAAAACAGGTCCATCTGCTGTGGGCCCCATTTCTTCCGCTCCTGCGGATCATAGTTGGTAATGATCACCTCCGGGAATTCACACCCACGGTCATAGCGCTGGGCCAGGTTATTGATCCGGCTGACCGCTGTGATGTAACAGCCCTCGTACAGTCCCCGGATATAGTCACAATCGTTATAGCTGACCATCCATTTTCCCTGACAGCCTGCCAGGGTTTCCCGAAGCCTCACATGGTCCTGCCTTGGGAACTCCACCTCATAGTGGTCCTCCGTCATAAAATAAGGCGGATCACAACAAGAAAGTGCCTTCGGCACCTCAACTCCCCTAGCCCCTCATTCATGAGGGGA
>OLSH01000995.1_pt1 | contig 17840 bp, 14 predicted proteins | sample 1643221 | NCBI WGS metagenome assembly OLSH01 (sample SAMEA3136681, study PRJEB25190) | human gut metagenome | biome: human gut; feature: human-associated habitat; material: faeces | place: Austria | collected 2013 | reverse complement strand
TTTTTGTGTATTAGGGAGAGACTTATTACAAGTGGGGAACTTTTTCAGTGCCCTCAAGACAACCGATCTATTCTATCTATATAAGGACAGAAATTATTTTCATTACAAACATGGTGATATAGACAGTATGAAAAAATATACTCCTATCATCAAGGATTTATCGCTCCGTCTCCATAATGAGGCTGAGTATTATAGGAGCTGGAGTCTTTTATGCGCAAATATCATATATTCCAACGCTTCTGAAGATGATATGAAGGAGCTGGATAAGATGTACAATGATGCACTGGACAGGAAAAGTGAAATAGGACTGGCATTTAGCCTGAATGAAATAGCCAACTTTTATGGAGCAAATAAAAATTATGCCAAAGCCTTACCATATATTACACAAGCCATGCAATTGTTTGAGAAATTGAAATTCTGGGATGAATATACTCCATTATGCTCCAATTACATTGTAATTTTAACGAGCACAAATAAATATCAGGAAGCCCAGAATGCATTTTATCATTTAGACTCATTAGCTAACTTATCACTTACCAGTCCTAGTGTCAAAATGAGCATAGCCCGCATCTTAATGATAAAAGACATGGCCTCAGTGGTATTCACCGAGCCACAGGATACCGTTATCTTGCGAAAGTATCTGGCCGACATAGAGGATTTATACCGAAAATCACCACACGAGAACCGCATTTACTTATATAATACAAAAGAGGAATATGCCAAATTAAAAGGTGATATTGACACACTACTTGCCTATCAGGATTCCTCTGCAGAATATTACCGGAAATCCCGCAATGTGATAAACCTTAAAAGGATGTATAATAATAAAGCCTCTGCTTTGCACCGGGCTCACAGATATGACGAAGCTTATCTTATGCTACGCAAATACGTATCTCTAAGTGACTCATTATATAAAAATGATACCCAAAAACAGCTTAATGAGTTATCCACCCGCTATAATATGAATAAGCTGGAACTTGAAGCCAAAAACATGAGTTTGAAAGCCCGTAATATACAGTTCTTTTATGCTTGTGCCTTGATTGTTGTATTGATAACCACTTTAATCATCGGCATCCAGTTTTATCGCCATAAATTGAAGAACAACCGCTTACTTAGAAAACAAGCTCAGGAACTGCAGCAGGCCAATGAAAAGGCACAACAAGCCCAACTCATGAAAACAGCATTCATCCAGAATATGAATCATGAAGTGCGGACACCCCTGAATGCCATTGTAGGTTTCTCCGAGTGTCTTGCAGAAATACCAATGAGTCAGGAAGAAACCAGGGAAATCAGTGCCACTATCAAAAAGAATAGTGATAATCTACTGAAGATCATCAGCGACATGATTTCCATTGCCAATATTGACAGCGGAGACCAGAGATTGACTTATCAGGAGATTCCGGTGAACGAGCTTGCAAATAAATTACTTCAGGAAATGAAGGAATATATCCAACCCAAAGTGAAATTTTACTATACCCCATGCCAGACAGACTATATACTTTCATCTAATGAGGATATCGTACATCAGATACTTATCAATCTGCTACATAATGCACTAAAGTTCACTTCAAGTGGCGAAGTAGAGTTAAGTTATGAGGTAGATAACAAAAATAACAAGTTATACTTCCACGTACGAGACACCGGCATTGGCGTGAAAAGCGAACTAAAAGAAAAAATATTCTCACGATTTTATAAAGTGGATTCTTTTATACCCGGCGCCGGATTAGGATTATCCTTATGCCGGATTCTTGCAGAGCGTATAAAAGCACGGGTATATTTAGACGATACCTACCATGACGGATGTTTATTCACCTTCGAGCACCCATTAAAGTAAGATATAAAAATGGAATAGGAAATTCCCTACCTTTTTGTAGGGAAAAGAATAGGGAAGGGAGAAAACTCTTTCCTATTTTTGTATCAGCAATTTTGATAATAAGTCAATAGTACGAACCATAAACGAACCAATATGAAACGTCTTATCACTTTCGTCTTCCTCGCTGTCCTCTTCTCTACAGCAGGATTTGCTGCCAGGCAGAAAGACTTGAGCGGCCCAATTGCCATAAAAGGCGAACTACAACAACAGTATGAGAATTTTCCTGCCGGCACTCCCGTAGTGATCCGCAAGGTAGTGAAAATGAAATCGGCAGAACAACTAGGCTCCGATGTTTTCTATGCAACCGAAATCAACGGTATGCAATTTGCGGTACCTTCTTCTGCCCTGAAAACCATTAAACTCTCACCTCCCGAAACCAATCAGGAGTTTTGGCAGCAAACCTATCTGAAGCAACATCTGTATGAGTATTTCAGCGAACGCGGATATAACTCTAAGTTGCGCAAGGAAGTGGACGAAGAATGCCGGGATTACCTGTACAAGCTGGAAGAGATCGGCTATGAGGATGATTTCATCACTTCATACGTACAGAATATCTTTGCGAAACTGACTGCCACCGGCATCGATCCCAACCGCAGTGAAAGGTTGAACGTACGCATCATCCAGTCGCCCGAACCGGATGCTTACATGCTGCCCAACGGAACAATGCTGATTAGTACCGGCCTGCTCTGCACACTTGATTCGGAGGATGAACTTGCCGCCATTATTGCCAATGAGATGTCTCATTTCGTACTGGACCATCAGATTAATAACATCTACCGTGCTGAACGCCGTGCCAAGCGGGCAGCTTTTTGGGGAACGGTTCTTGCCGTCACTGCCGAAGTAGCCCTGGAAGTGGCATACTGGGATGACGATGATACAGCTTTAGGTGTAGGTGCTGTTGCCAGCATCGGAAGTGTTGCCGCCCTGCTGAATGTAAATGTAGTGAATCGCCTGGGAATGAATTACAAGAATAACCAGGAATACGCAGCCGACCGGGTTGCACGTGAGTTATTGGAATTCAAGGGGATGAATCCCGATGGATTGGCGTCTGCACTTTCCAAAGTCATCGGGTACTATAATATACAGCAACGCGGTCATAAGCTGCTTCGCTACGGCAGCATCGACAACCTGAAAAAGCGAATAGACAAAGCCGACCAAGCGGAAAATCAAATCAGTCATCCTTATCTCAAAGCGACATCGGACGTAGTAACTTTCAACGCAGCCATGAATATGGCAGACCAACGGTATGAAGAAGCCGGAAGGTTAATACAGAAGAACATCAATAACAATCTGGCCACCGACCATGATTACGTTATCTTAGCAAAATCACGGATGGCACTTTACAACACAGAAGAGGTAAACGAAGAATGTGCCACCCTGCTTTGGAAAGCCAAAGAATTAGCAGGAGACAGTCCGAATCTTGACATATATAAACAGGAAATTCTATTGCTAATGCGCATGAATAAACAGGCTAAAGCCGCCGGCACATTGAAGGAATATCTGGAATTACTTTCCCGGTATCAGGAACAAGGAATGCAAGGAGAAGAGGAAGAATGGACAAGCAAAGAAATAGCTTGGGCTAATCAATTATTAGATAAGATCAGCAGACTATAAAGAAAAGAATGTTATAAAGTCTTTCTCACCACAGAATTCCAAGACTTGCGCAAATCTTGGAATTCTGTGGTGAGAAAGACTCATCTTATTTACGGAATGGCGGGCGAACCACTACTGCTTTCAGCTTACGTCCACGCATATCAATGCAAATTTCCGTACCTATTTTACTATACTCCGGTTTCACATAGCCCATACCGATACCAATCTTACGAGTGGGTGACATTGTACCTGAAGTTACTACTCCGATAGCTTCGCCTTCTGTATTGAACAGCTCATATCCATGACGGGGAATTCCACGGTCCACCATTTCAAAACCGACCAACTTACGGACAGTACTTTCCGCTTTCTGCTTTTCAAGCATCGGACGATTGATAAAGTTCTTACCTTCAGCAAACTTGGTAATCCATCCCAAACCAGCTTCAATAGGTGATGTCGTATCATCCAGATCATTGCCATACAGGCAGAAGCCCATTTCCAGACGAAGCGTATCGCGTGCACCCAAACCAATCGGCTTGATACCAAATTCTTCACCTGCTTCAAACACGGCATTCCAAATCTTCATGGCAGCTTCGGGATAGAAGTAAAGCTCAAAACCTCCTGCACCGGTATAGCCGGTATTGGAAATAATCACATCTTTCTCACCGGCAAACTCACCATGCGTAAAGGTGTAATACGGCAGTTCCGACAAGTTTATGCTCGTCAGCTTCTGCAAAGCAAGAATGGCCTTCGGGCCCTGCACGGCAAGTTGAGCCATGTGGTCGGAAGCATTTTCCAGTTCAGCGCCTTCCGTATTGTGCGAAACGCACCAGTTCCAGTCTTTTTCTATATTCGAAGCATTCACTACCAACAGGTATTTCTCCGGTTCATAATGATAAACCAGCAAGTCATCTACAATACCGCCTTCTTCGTTGGGAAAACAGGTATATTGCACCTTGCCCGGAGTCAGGGCAGCCACATTATTGGAAGTCACTTTCTGAAGAAAAGCCAACGCATTGGGGCCTTTCACCCAGAATTCTCCCATGTGGGAAACGTCGAATACGCCCACAGCGTTACAAACTGTGAGGTGTTCATCAATGATACCGGAATATTCTATCGGCATATTATATCCCGCAAACTCATGCATCTTAGCACCCAGCGAGATATGTTTTTCTGTAAACGGAGTGGTTTTCATGTCTTAAGGTATTAAATTATTTTATAGCAACAAGTTCGGCAATCTTCACGATGACCTTCATCGCTTTCTCCATATTCTGGATAGGAGCGAATTCATATCGTCCATGGAAGTTCAGACCACCTGCAAAGATATTGGGGCAAGGCAAACCTTTGAAAGAAAGCTGCGCGCCATCCGTACCACCACGGATAGGTTTCACATTCGGTTTCACACCTACAGCCTCCATTGCGGCAAAAGCCGTATCAATGATATGCATTACCGGTTCAATCTTCTCACGCATATTATAGTATTGGTCACGGAGTTCAAGCGTTGCCGTACCTTCACCATATTCAGCATTGATTTCACTGACAAAGCGTTCTATTTTCTTCTTGCGGCTCTCGAAACGTGCACGGTCATGATCACGGATAATATAAGCCACTGTAGCCTGCTCTACATCGCCGTTGAAACTGATGAGATGGTAGAAACCTTCGTAACCTTCAGTATGTTCGGGTGTTTCATGAGCAGGTAACATCGCACAGAAACGGTTGGCTACACGAATTGAATTAATCATCTTATTCTTGGCGTAACCCGGATGTACATTGCGACCTTTAAAGGTGATTTTGGCAGATGCCGCATTGAAGTTTTCAAACTCCAACTCTCCTACTTCACCGCCATCCATTGTGTAAGCCCAGTCGCAACCGAACTTCTCTACATCGAATTTATGTGCGCCCAATCCTATTTCCTCATCCGGATTGAAACCAATACGAATCTTGCCATGCTTGATTTCAGGATGCTCTTTCAAATACACTATCGCAGAAACGATTTCGGCAATACCTGCTTTATCATCTGCTCCCAACAATGTCTTGCCATTGGTCACGATCAGGTCTTCACCTTTATGATCCAGCAGCTCGGGGAACTGAGACGGAGAAAGAACTACATTTTCTTCCGCACAGAGCACGATGTCAGAACCGTCATAGTTTTGAACAATGCGGGGAGATACATCTTTGCCACTCATATCGGGACTGGTGTCCATGTGGGCGATAAAACCAATAGTAGGTACCGGCTTATCGATATTTGCCGGAAGTGTGGCAAACAAATAGCCATGCTCATCCAACGTTATGTCTTCCAAACCTAAAGACTCTAATTCTTCTTTCAGATATTTGGCAAATACCATTTGCCCCGGAGTACTTGGAGTCACCTCTGTCTCTTCACTGGACTGGGTGTCGAAGCTTACATACTTCAAAAAACGTTCTACTAAAGCCATATTATTTATGATTTACGATTTATGATTTATGATCGAGAACATAAACTACCAATTATCTATCAACAGTAGTCAATAGTTCTGCCGTAAAGGTAGAAAAAGGGGCGTGAACTGCCAAGCAATTCACGCCCCTTTTTACAAAATGTTAGTATTTAGAGTTACTTAAAAGCAACTACTTCCATCAAAACAATGTGTACAAACCTTACATTTCGGCAATCCGATGGACTCGATGAGAGTTTCCAGAGTATTAAACTTCAAAGTTGTAAGGCCAAAGCGTTCGGCAATAATGCTGACCATCTTCTCATATTCCGGAGAACCGGTAGTGGCATATTTCTCCAGATTCTTGTCTGCATCTCCCTCCAGTTCTGCGATAATACGGCGTGTAATCAGTTCCAACGGACTCTTGGATGCCGTGAAACCTACAAACGGACAAGCATAAATCAACGGCGGACAAGCAATGCGGATATGTACTTCCTTGGCACCATATTCATACAGTACCTTCACATTATCCCGTAATTGTGTGCCCCGTACTATGGAGTCGTCACAAAACAATAAGCGCTTACCTTCCAGCATGGCACGGTTCGGTATCAGTTTCATCTTCGCCACCAATGAGCGCATCTCCTGCTTACTGGGAGTGAAGCTGCGCGGCCATGTCGGTGTATATTTAGAAATGGCACGATGATAAGGAACTCCTTTTCCTTCGGCATAGCCCAAAGCCATACCTACACCGGAATCAGGAATACCGCAAGCACAATCTACTTCAGAATCATCGCTCTGTCCCATCTTCAAACCACTGGTAAAACGTACTTCCTCTACATTGCGACCTTCATAGCAGGAAGTAGGAAAACCGTAATATACCCACAGGAAAGAACAAATCTGCATCTTTTCCTCCGGCTTCCGCAGTTGTTCCACTCCATCGGCAGTCAAACGAACAATCTCTCCCGGACCGAGATAGCGGTCTATTTCATAATCCAGATTCGGGAAACTGCTTGACTCACTGGTTGCAGCATATGCCCCTTCTTTCCGGCCGATTACAATCGGAGTGCGTCCCCACTTGTCACGAGCTGCAATGATACTGCCATCTTCTGATAACAGCAGCATAGAGCAAGAACCTTTGACACGGCGGTAAACATTTTCTATACCTTCTACGAAAGTTTTTCCTTGTATGATGAGTAGTGAGATAAGCTCGGTTTGATTGGTATTGCCTGAACTCAGTTCGGCGAAATGCATATTTTTGGAAAGTAGCTCTGCTTCTATTTCTTCCAGATTCACAATTTTGGCTACTGTTACAATGGCGAAGCGTCCGAGGTGGGAGTTAATGATGATGGGTTGCGGGTCTGTGTCGCTGATGATTCCTATTCCGACATTTCCTTTAAACTTATCCAGTTCGTCTTCAAACTTGGTTCGGAAATAAGTGCTCTCCAGGTTATGAATGGATCGGGCAAACATGCCCTCTTCTGCATCATACGTGGCAAGTCCGCCCCGCTTAGTTCCTAAATGTGAATTATAATCTGTACCGTAAAATAAATCCGTCACACAGCTCGCTTTGGAGACTGTCCCGAAAAATCCTCCCATAAATCCTATTATTTATTATTGATTTTAGTATTGACGGGCACAAAGGTACAAAGAAGTTTCTTCTCCACGTTACTTTCCTACGAGACAATTTCTAAAAAAACTTATTTTTATGCAGGTTTCCGAACAGCTGATTGAACGTTTTGTTTAATTCGCAGATAAAAGAAATTATATGGTTCAGGATGGAAAATCACAGGAAATAGACGAAACGGACGGGCTGCCATTTCCGCAACGAATATGGGCGGTAGTGGTCATTGGATTCGCTCTCTGCATGTCAGTGCTCGATATCAACATCAGTACTGTAATCCTCCCTACCCTCGCACATGATTTTGGAACTTCGGACTCTGTGATTACCTGGATTGTCAATGGTTATCAATTGGCTATTGTAGTGTCATTACTTTCTTTTTCTGCATTGGGCGAAATCTTCGGATATCGTAAGGTATTCCTCTCCGGCATTGCTTTATTTTGTGTGACATCACTTATATGTGCCTTATCCGATTCCTTCTGGACTCTGACAACCGCCCGTATTTTCCAGGGATTCAGTGCATCAGCTATCACCAGTGTAAATACAGCCCAGCTTCGTCTTATCTATCCGAAAAAACAGATAGGACGTGGAATGGGGATTAATGCAATGGTAATTGCCATATCAGCGGCGGCAGGCCCTTCTGTTGCCAGTGGTATTTTGTCAATAGCTTCCTGGCACTGGTTATTTGCGATAAATCTGCCATTAGGGATCATTGCCCTGATATTGGGAATCAAGTATCTTCCTGAGCAAAAGGAACTATCGAAACGTAAGTTTGACGTTATCAGTGCGGTGGCTAATGCTATTACCTTCGGATTATTGATTTATACATTGGATGGTTTTGCGCATCATGAACGCTATGATTATCTGATAATCCAGTCAGTGATATTGATTGTCGTAGGAACATATTATGTACGTCGGCAGTTGGGGCAAGAGTCCCCCCTGTTGCCGTTAGACTTACTGAGAATCCCCATTTTCAGGCTCTCGATTCTGACTTCCATCTGTTCATTCACCGCGCAGATGCTGGCTATGATTTCGCTGCCCTTCTTTCTGCAAAACACATTGGGACATAGCGAAGTCATGACGGGACTCCTACTGACTCCTTGGCCTCTCGCCACACTGTTTGCTGCACCGGCCGCCGGCTACCTGGTAGAACGTATTCACCCGGGAATATTGGGAAGTATCGGGATGGGAATATTCTGTATAGGTCTTTACTCGCTTTCGATGTTGGACGCAGAATCATCGATTGTCAGTATCTGTTTACGGTTAGCTCTTTGTGGAGTCGGATTCGGACTCTTTCAGACACCGAATAACAGTACAATGATTGCTTCCGCACCCAAACAGCGTTCCGGTGGAGCCAGTGGAATGATGGGAATGGCACGGCTCATGGGGCAGACATTCGGAACGACGCTTGTAGCACTTCTATTCAGTTGGGTGGTAGGAAGCAAAAGTACGGAAGTATGCTTGATAACAGGGAGTGTATTTGCACTGATTGCGGCGGTGGTGAGTAGTTTGAGGTTGTCACAAACGTCGGTGTTGAAAGAATAAAAAAATATCAGAAACAGAGGTGTAATCTTGTATGTTTCCATAAAATCTCCTATTTTTGTAACCACGGTTAATTTAACCACCGTGAAATTAACCATCGTTACAATAGGAAACTCATTATGAAATTCTACAACCGCGAGAAAGAATTGGACGAACTGCAAAAAGTGCGTGAGTTAGCTTTTTCAGAACATTCAAAGCTAACAGTTTTGACAGGGCGTCGACGCATAGGCAAAACAAGCCTGATATTTAAGAGTTGCGAAAACACTCCTACTCTTTATTGGTTCGTCAAACGAAGCAATGAGGCCGATTTGTGCTCTAAGTTTGCAGAAACCGTTGCCCTAGTTTTAAATATAACTATTCCCGGAAAGATATACAACTTCACTGAACTCTTTGAGTTTGTTATGGAACAGGGCATCCGGAATAAATTCAATTTAGTTATCGATGAGTTTCAGGAATTCTATAATATCAATCCCTCCGTTTACAGTGGCATGCAGGACATTTGGGACCGTTTCCGTACCCGAACAAATGTCAACCTCATCGTCAGTGGCTCTGTATACACATTAATGGAGCAGATATTCAAGAATGCCAAAGAACCATTATATGGAAGGAGTGACAGAGTTTTGAAATTGTATCCCTTTACCACTGATGTTATCAAACAAATACTACATGATTACAAACCTGACTACACGCCTGATGACTTACTGGCACTCTACACATTTACCGGAGGCGTCCCTAAATATATAGAATTATTAATGGATGCCGGAACAACTGAAATGGAAAGCATGGTTGACTTCATGGTACAGCCCGACTCTCCCTTTATAGATGAAGGAAACACTTTATTAATACAAGAATTCGGAAAGAAATACGGCAATTATTTCTCTATTATAGGAGCTATTGCCGAGGGAAGAAATACGATTACTGAAATGGAAGCGAAGTTAGGGATCAGCCTAGGCGGATATCTGAAACGCCTGGAAGAAGATTATAGCATAGTTTCCAAAAAGCGCCCTATATTCTCGAAAGAAGGGACGCAAACCGTAAGGTATGAAATATCCGATCCATTTTTACGTTTCTGGTTCCGGTATTTCGATAAATATCAATCATTGCTGGAGATACGGAATTTCAGTGGATTAAGTAGTATTATTAAAAGAGACTATCCTACTTATTCAGGTTTCATGTTAGAGGACTATTTTCGCCAGAAAATGATAGAGAGCGGGGAATTTCTGAATATCGGCTCTTGGTGGGAAACTAAAGGTAATGCTAATGAGATAGATATAGTGGGGATTTATTTATTTGAGAAAAAAGCACTTATTGCAGAAGTTAAACGATTGCGAAAGAATTTCAAACCTGAGTTGTTCCAAAGCAAGATAGAAGCGATTCATAAAAAAGTACTTTTCAAATATGAGATTGAGGGAAAATGCTTGACGTTGGAGGATATGTAATAAAAAAGGTCGAAATCTTTATCGGTTTCGACCTTTTTTATTACACCATTCAATTCAATACTACTTCTTCCAAACATAATGTGGAACAAATAGCCATTTCATTATCTCAATGGTACGTCTCATCAGCGGACAATGCTCCATATTGTCAGAAATATAATATTGAAATATTCCGTTACAGACTGATGCTCAATATACTTCATATTGTAGCGTATCTTATCCGGAAGTATCAGCTCTACATACGCTTTATCCGCATCCTCAGCCTGTCCCAAAATCGTATTTTCATCTACATATTCTATAGATGCATAATCCGTAATTCCCGGGCGAACAGACAACACTCTCCGCTGTTCCTCAGTGTAGAGTTCCACATATTTACGAACCTCCGGACGCGGCCCTACCAGACTCATATCACCCTTCAATACATTGAATAACTGAGGTAGTTCATCTAATTTATATTTGCGGATAAAATACCCGATACGGGTAATCCGGGGATCTCGTCCGCCTACAGTTATCAAACCTTGCTTATCAGCTCCTATACGCATTGAGCGGAACTTATAGACATAAAAATCCGTCCCTCCACGTCCCACACGTAGCTGTTTATAGAAACCACCACCTTTACTTTCCAGACGGATAGCAATATACAGGAAAAGGAAAACAGGAGATAAGAATAGAATACCCAGAAAGGAAAATAAAATATCAAAAAAACGAATCATCACCTATCAACAGTCACTTTAAGGTATGCATCTTTTACAGCTTTGATTATAAAGTCCAGCTTTTCTTCATCCAACTGTGGATAAATGGGCAAGGAGATTTCACCTTTAAAATTCTCATAAGCTTGTGGATAGTTCTTTATATCATATCCCAATGAGCTGAAGAAGGAAAGCATCGGCATCGGGATAAAATGGACGTTCACGGCAACCTCACTTTTCGCGATTTCATCAATCATACGATCACGCTGTTCCTCTGTGAAATCTTTGATACGCAATGCATAGATATGATATGAGCTTTCTTTTTCTCCATCTTCAGAAGGTGGCAAAATAGCCCAGTCACAATCAGCAAATGCTTTAGAATAGGTATTGAATACTCTTTTACGTTCTTTCAGTAGTTCAGGATATTCCCGTATCTGAGCCAAACCGATAGCTGCATTTACATCAGCCATATTTATTTTCATTCCCAGACCGACTATGTCATAACGCCAACCACCGGCTTTGGATTTGGAAAAAGCATCTTTAGTTTGACAATTCAAACTCATCATACGCAATTCTTTGTAGAGTTCCGCATTATCAAACGGTTCGGGCAAATTCAGGCAGATGGCTCCTCCTTCGGCCGTCGTCACATTCTTTACGGCGTGAAGAGAGAAGATAGCAATATCCGTTTCGCATCCTGTACGCTGATTCTTGCTGTAATAAGCTCCCAAAGAATGGGCCGCATCATTCATTACAAGAATACGTCCTAATTTTTCCTGTACCAATGACGTCGCCTGAAACAGATTGCGTATTTCCGGTTCATTAACGAGTCTCATGATACGGTCGTAATCACAAGGGAAGCCCGCAATATCTACCGGAATAATAGCCTTGGTCCTTGACGTAATTGCTTTTCGAATAGCATCCACAGAGATATTGAAATCCTCTCCGGAATCTACCATAACAGGCTTTGCACCCGCATGAAGGACTGCTAATGCCGTAGCACTATATGTATATGCCGGCACAATTACTTCATCTTCAGCAGTTACTCCCAACCAACGAAGCATCATAATAGCTCCCGAAGTCCATGAGTTTACACAAAGCACTTCTTTTGCATTAGAGAATACTTTTATTTCTTCTTCCAATGCTTTTACTTTAGGACCGGAAGTTATCCAGCCGGAACGTAACGAATCAACGACTTCGTTGATGACCGCCTCGTCAATATAAGGGGGCGAAAATGGAATTTTCATGATTAATATATTGAATTATTTTAAATGAATCAAATATGTAAGTCCACAGGAGAAATATTTCCCTTTCTGCATCATTGCTTGCATTAGAAGATGATGAATGAAAAGATAATTCATTCCTATCAAAATATCATGTGAATCATATTCAGCTATTAATTTCAAATCAGATAACATGGAAGGGGAATAAGTTATTCCTCCGGCAATGCCATTCAGATGGTAATCATTACGGCGGTTATAAAGATAAGATACATGTAGTCCTAATTCTTCTTTATTTACTGGAATATGTTTTGTCATTGCAACATAAAAACGAGAAAAATATCCGTTACCACCATCGCCCGAAGGCATTATCTCCCCGCCTCTACTTTCTGTAAACGGATCAGAAGTACCTAAAACTACTGCTGGCATATATTTAAAGAATTGTTCTTCTTTCAAAACCCTTAACCGAAGAGAGAAATACCGATCCTGATTAGTGAACTTTCCCATTTGAGATTGCACTCCCCATTGAGGAGTTACCTTAAAAAGGATACAAGTATATGCTATTTCCAAACAAGGGAAAATGGTTACATTCAAGTAGTAATTATATGTATTATAATTAAATCGAGGAGGAGTTAAGTTCTCATTTAAAAATCCCCCACCAATCATAACGGTTTTATCTTGCTGCATTTCCGCCGAAGGAGAATGCAACAACCCTGTAACTCCATAAGAATATTGAGGAAATAGATATACCGAATAACTACAAAAAAACAGAAGTAAACAGAGATTTCTAAATTTCATCTAATCCGATACAAGAACTTCTTCAAAAATGGAGGAGTAAGAGTCATTATAAACATCAAAAATGAAAAGAGATAAGCAGACCAATCATAGTGAAGAGCCTTATTAATCATAAACCGATCTTTCAGCATTTTCTTCGCCCGCTTAAAACCATTTCTTCTGTTCTTATAGAAATCGTCAGTGACACGAAAGAGTAATACCGTTTCATCCAGATTTGCAAAAATACATCCATTCATAAATCCATCAAACCATAGCATGGTATCTTGGTTTTTACGGTATTCATTCCGATAGCCTTGGACTTTATCAAAAAAGGATTTTCTAAACATCACGGCGGGATGTGCTAAGGGATCACGATATCTAAAGAATTTAAAACATTCTTGATGGGTTAAGGGGTATGTAACACTCTTGCCATTTCTTTCAGATTGTTCGTTTATTTCCTCAATATGACCTCCTACAACATCAACTTCAGGATGCAATAGTAAATAATTCACCTGATTCGCTAATCGATTAGGGACTGAAATATCATCGGCATCCATACGAACTATATACTCTATATTCGCTTCTTTACATAATATCAACAAGTCATTCAACACCACAGCAAGTCCTCTGTTTTCTGGGAAATAAACAATATTCACCCTCTTTTCTTGTTCATATTGCTCTAAACATTTATATAGTTTCTCACCAATAGTCCCATCTACTCCTATATATAGTATTATATTTTTATACGATTGATTTAGAATACTATCTATGGACAACCGCAGAAATTCCGCCTTATCATTCTTATAGATGGATAAAAGCACAGCTATATTATAATCTTGAAACATCCTTAAGCTTTAATATCTACTACATATAGTCCACGATGCCCTTCAAAAGCAGCATCAAAACAAATCTTTGTCCCATCTCTACTCCAACGTGGGTGTAAATCGCATCGTGTATCATTGTCATAACGGAACGGCGCAAATACCCGTGCAACCACTTCTATCTGATTGTCCCGCATAATACGTACAGATGCAATTCTCGTTCTATCAGGATAATTGTCCGTCACCACCAACTTACCATCTGGAGAATAGCTTGGATGCCCATCTACACACAATTCTTTCCATAGATGTTTATATTCCTTTGTTTTATCTTTCATCAGATAATAGCCTAGTCCACTACCATGTTTATTCTCAAAAGCAATAATTTCCTCATCATCCTTCCAATAGCAGTGGCTCACCATATCGTCATCGTTTAGTACATACATGTCAGTTCCATCCACATTGCAAGTTACTAAACGAGTATACTTTCTATGACCACAGAACCAACGATACAATACTATGAAACGTTTTCCATTTGGTAATAACAGTTTGTTTTTTATTCGATTTCTTTCATCGAATATAACGTCTAAACTTTAACAACGTCTTATAACTTGTAAATGTAAAGATATAGTATATTAAACATTTAAAACTAAACCTCACACGTAGTGCTTTGATAAAATAACTACGAGAAAGACTCTTGTTGTTATTTCTCATTGCGTTATTCGCGAGCAAACAGTATTCACTACTTTCTTTGATTAGCTTTTCTTTGGGTGACAGATTATTAATTCTTTTTGAATACTTTTTATTAATATAAGCAATGGCATCAACATATCTATTAGTTATAGCGGAAACTTGTTTGCCTGTAGTATAATTATAATAAATTACCATTTCGTTTGGAATAACAAGAACTTTTCCAAATTCACTTATTCGAAGCCATAGATCATAATCTTGTCTCGCATATAATTGCTCATCAAATAATCCACTATTATCTAACACGCTCTTTTTAATTAATGGGGTTGACGTACTGCCAATAATATTGCCAAATAATAAAACCTTGCTTAAATCTCCATCAGCTTTGGGTATAGAGCTATACTCAACACACTCATTCACGTATACAACACGAATCCCCGTATAAACGAGTACACATTCAGGATCTTCTTCAATTTTTGCAACTTGTAATCCCAATTTTTCAGGTAACCATGCGTCGTCATCGTCAAGAAATGCAATAAATTCACCATGAGAATTCTGAATACCTTTATTTCGAGCGTGATTACCTCCTTTTGCAGGAGAATATTGTATATATCGTATTTGTTTCTCAGATTCATATTTTTTCATCAATAAATCAGTACCATCTGTACATCCATCAGCCACCACTATTAATTCAAAATCTTTATATGTCTGATTTAAAACACTTTGAATTGCACGATCAAGAAGATTACATCTATTATGAGTTGTTATAATTACACTAACCATAAGCACTAATTTTCATTGTTCTTTAATTGATAAGCAGTTGAGATAGTCAACACAAACATAATTTGCAGTGGGCAAGCATCATAAATCGAAAAGGACTTATTAAACGTCAAGAAATAATACAACAATCCAGCAAAGCAACATATAAATGTTATAGATTCCAGGCGTCTACCAATATATAAAACCAGTAATTTGGTTTCCTTTACTACGTAAACGACACAATATATCAACGAAAATATTCCTAAAAAACCCAACTCTCCAAAGTATTGAATAAACATATTGTGGGGATAAAAACCGAAGTTTTCTCTGAATGCATTTATACCTCCTCCCAGTACAAACCAATATTGATCAAAAATCGCACTTATGGATTTTTCCCATATGTAAACTCTACTCTCATCTTCTGTATCCTCAAACATCCTAAGGAATCTTCCAGTGACATAATCTGATGCATTTTGCATAAAATAATTAAAAACGAACAAGAGACCAATTGCGAAAATTATTATGAAAATAGTAGTTTTGAGTTTATGATATTTGAAAAATAACGTTGTTAGAAATAATACAATAATAGGAGGGAATAATAACACTCCTCTCGCAGCAAATCTTATTAGTATAAGAAAATAAAAAACTGATAAAGAAAGACTAACGGCAATTCTGAAAAGACTATTCTTCATAATGTATGTATATAAAAAATAAGCCAGGCAGATTGTTAATGCACAACCTATTGTTAAGGTAACATTAAGATAATTTGCATCTCCTTGCATATATGCATCACTTCGATCCGGGTAGAGTAGAAGAAGTACACTATATGCTAAATTTATAAATACGATTGAAAATAAAACAATTTTAATTTTTTTTATTGGAATAGATATGCATAAACCAGCAATCACAGTAGAAACTATGAACTTGACCAAAGTAGATATCGTATCCATGGAAAATGTAAGGGGTAAGGTAACAAAGGCAAAAAATAGAATAGCAATATTTAGATAATATATATTTCTTATTTTTACACTAAACCTCAATACATTTCCAATATTATATTTGAATAAAAGTACAATCGCTGTTATTACATATATAGCATACAGTAGTAGATTTGTGTCATAGATATTGAGCACGAATCTTAATACATTCATACTCATCACTAGAGCAACCAAAAATGATTCTACATTATCTTTTATTAAAGTCAACATAAATCATTTGCCTAGTTCTAAGCATTGATGAAGAGTCCTAATATATCCATCTCCATATTTCATATCAGGCTCCATGTAATTACCTTCGCCCCATTCATTCCATGACTTAAGAAAAACGACCTGATTATCTATTTTCTTTAGGCGTATAGTTTCTAAAATATATGAAACATGCTTTGCAAATAACTCGGGGGTGCAATTATTGAAACAAGTACCGAAATTTCCACTTCTTGGAGTATGATCCCAATTGGGTATAATTGTTGGGTATACATTTTCTTCCTTGAAGTAGTTTGATTTCATTAATTCTATTGCTTTTTCATATTCTACCACTTTGGGGTTCAATGATATGGAATTTTTAAGAGCAGTGAGATAATGCAAAATTCCTTTAGCAGGTTCTTTATGGGGAAAAGCCTGATGATGTGTGGAAAAATTTACAGCATCGTATCCCATATTTTTTATATCTTCTATGAATTCTGGTTCCATTGTATGACCTACGAAATAGAATCCTGATAAGCCTTCTTTCTGCGCTAGCTCTTGCCAACGATCTCTAAACAATTGCCAATCAATCATCTTAAGAGGCGCATAAATAACAAACAAAAGCCGACCATCTATTTTATAATACCTTTTATCTCTAAAAGCATCAAGTAGATAGTAAAAATGGGCATCTATGTCCTCAATACCAGGATATGTTTGCTCAACCAATAATTTCGAACCTCGTGGAAGTTCGAAATTACTTTTATTTGTTTTCCAACTTTTTTTATACCATGAATGATTTGCCCATGCTAGACAAAATGGCATATCAGGTTTTTTCAATCGTACCACTTCTTCAAATGGCATATTCAATAACTTCTTCCCATTTCCAAACCAATAATGCCAATAGCAAAAAGCGCTAATACCTGCCTTCTGAGCAAGTATTGCTTGAGCTTCTCTGTTTTCCGAAAATCTTAAATCGTAAAAACCTAGTTCTGTTGGTATTTTGGGTTGATAGTGACCTCTAAATAAGGGTTTAGCCATAGCCACATTAGTCCATTCCGTGAAGCCTTTTCCCCACCATTCATCATTTTCTTTTGTACGATGAAATTGTGGAAGATAAAATGCAATTATTTTGGGATTCATACTAACCTATATTTTGATTTGTCTAAATTATATTGAATTATGGGATGATAAGTAACTAAGCAAAATTAAGCAGCATAATGTTTGAAATTGATCGATACTCCT
>OLSH01000991.1_pt1 | contig 17870 bp, 17 predicted proteins | sample 1643221 | NCBI WGS metagenome assembly OLSH01 (sample SAMEA3136681, study PRJEB25190) | human gut metagenome | biome: human gut; feature: human-associated habitat; material: faeces | place: Austria | collected 2013 | reverse complement strand
AGTTGAATGTTTAACGGCTTCAAATTTCACAATTTGGAGCCGTTTTTTTGAAAATAAGAAAGGAAAAGCCGATGTTTGCAGATAGAGCAAATATATATATCAGATCAGGAAAAGGCGGCAACGGACATGTGAGCTTCAGAAGAGAGCTCTATGTGCCCAACGGCGGTCCGGACGGCGGTGACGGCGGCCGCGGAGGCGATGTAATTTTCGCTGTGGATGAGGGAATGAACACTCTGGCAGATTACCGCCATAAAAGGAAATATAAAGCCGGAGACGGTGAAGAGGGCGGAAAAAGGCGCTGCCATGGTGCTGACGGACAGGATATCGTGTTGAAAGTCCCGCCGGGCACGATCATTAAAGAGAAAGAAACAGGGAAAGTAATCCTTGATATGTCAAATAAAACAGAGCCGGTGGCGCTCTTAAAGGGCGGCCGGGGAGGAAAAGGAAACCAGCATTATGCCACAGCGGTGATGCAGGCACCGAAATATGCCCAGCCGGGCGGCAAATGCCAGGAACTTGAAGTGACTTTGGAGTTGAAGGTCATCGCTGACGTGGGACTGGTAGGATTCCCGAATGTGGGCAAATCTACGTTCTTATCCAGGGTGACAAACGCAAGGCCGAAGATCGCCAACTATCATTTTACAACCTTAAATCCCAATCTGGGTGTTGTGGACCTGGCAGGCGGAAAGGGATTTGTCATCGCCGATATCCCGGGTATTATTGAAGGGGCATCCGAAGGCGTAGGCCTTGGATTTGAGTTCCTGCGCCACATTGAGAGGACAAAGGTGATGATCCATCTGGTGGATGCGGCTTCCGTGGAGGGCAGAGATCCTATTGCGGATATCCATGCCATCAACCAAGAGCTGGAGAAATACAATCCGGAGATCCTAAAACGTCCCCAGGTGATTGCGGCAAACAAGATTGATGCCATGACTCCGGAAGACAGAGAGACCGTGATGGACTTGCTGTCAGAAGAATTCGGAAAAGACGGCATTGAGGTGTTCCCGATCTCCGCAGTTACCGGAGAAGGTGTCAAAGAACTTTTGTGGCACGTAAGCAGACTTCTGGACGAGCTGCCGGAGGGAGCGACTGAGTTTGAGCAGGAATATGACCTTACATTTGAGGAAGAAGAGGGCAGTATTATTGTAGCGAATCCAGAGGAAGGCCTGTTCACCGTAGAAGGCCCCAAGGTGGAGCGAATGCTCGGTTATACGAATCTGGAATCTGAGCGTGGATTCGATTTCTTTCAGAAATTCCTGAAGCAGAATGGTGTCGTAAAAGAGTTGGAAGCCCTTGGGATAGAAGAAGGGGATACCGTGAAGTTATATGATTTAGAGTTTGATTATTACAAATAAGGAGAAACAATGACAAGTAAACAGAGAGCCTATTTAAAGAGCCTGGCAATGAAAATCGATCCGGTATTCCGGGTCGGGAAAGACAGCATTTCCCCGGAATTGATTGAGGGGATCAGAGAGGCGGTTGACGCCAGGGAGCTGATCAAGATCGCTGTACTTCAGAATTGTATGGATGATCCGAAGGAACTTGCGCAGATCCTTGCTGAGAGGACCAGATCTGAAGTCGTACAGGTGATTGGAAAAAAGATTGTGTTATATAAAGAGTCTAAGGACCATAAGAAGATACAGCTGCCGAAAGCATGACATGTTCCACATGATTTCCGTTCAGCTCTTAGAATGCCTCACTCCAATCATGTAGAACATGGACGTAGTGTCTGCTGGATAAGGATGACAGTTAAACAGAAGGTGCCATCCTACGATAGTTTTTCTTCATTGTCGGAAGGAGGCCTTTCCAGAGCCGACTGGAGATAATGGAGAAAAACTATCGCAGATGATTTACTAGATTCGGAGGGATTATGAAGAAGATTGGAATTCTGGGAGGGACGTTTAACCCGATCCACCACGGACATCTGATCCTTGGTCAGACTGCCCTGGAGGATTTTGGCTTGGACAAGGTATTGATTATCCCTACCAAAAATCCGGCATACAAAAAAATATCTAGGAATGTGGAGATTGAGGACCGTGTGAACATGGTCAAGCTGGCGATCGCAAGCCATCCTGGCTTTGAGTTTTCGGACATTGAACTCTACAGGGAGGGATATACTTATACAGTGGACACTCTAAGAAAGCTCACTCAGATGCATCCGGATGCAGAATACTATTTTATTATGGGTGCAGACTCCTTGTATCAGATTGAGTCCTGGAAGGATACAGAACAGATTTTATCCATGGCAACCATTCTGGTGGCATCCAGAAATGACTCTAGGAGCGCCCTGGACGCACAGATTGAGTATATTCAAGATAAGTATCAGTGCAGTATATGCCATCTGGACAGCCCGGACTTAGAGATCTCCTCCAACGAGATCAGGAAAAGAGCGGCCAGGGGACAGAGCATCCGTTATTTCGTGCCGGAGGAAGTCAGACTTTATATAGAAAGAAATGATTTGTATGGAACTGAATGAGATCAAAAAAAAGCTTTCAGAAAACTTGAAGGAAAGCCGTTATAACCATACTGTCGGGGTGGCCTATACAGCTGCCGCAATGGCGATGGCATTTGGCGCAGATATCCAGAAAGCGTTTATGGCAGGCATGCTTCACGATTGTGCCAAAGGATATCCGTTGGAGCGGCAGAAAGAGCTCTGCCAAAGATATGGCATTCCACTGACAAAAGAGCGCAGGGAAAGCCCGCAGCTGCTCCATTCAGCCCTGGCACCGTATATCGCCAGAGATTGCTACGGAAATGAGGATGAGGAAATCGCATCTGCAATCGAGTGCCATACCACCGGAAAACCAGGAATGACGCTCCTGGAGAAGATCGTATTTATCGCAGATTATATTGAGCCGGGAAGAAAAGAGATACCGGGTCTTTCCAGTGTGAGACAGCTGGCTTTTTCAGATATGGACCAATGTCTTTTGGGGATACTGGAAAGTACGATGCAGTATCTTGAGAGCAGGAACCAGACCATTGATCCTAAAACAAAGGAAACCTATCAATATTATAAGGAGGAAGACCGCACATGAACCAGTCTTTAGAGATGGCAAACATTGCTTATCATGCGTTGGAAGAAAAATTGGCAGAGGAGATCAAAGTGATTGATATCCAGAAGATTTCTGTGGTGGCCGATTATTTTATCATTGCAAACGGTAAGAATAAAAACCAGGTGCAGGCGATCGTAGATAATGTACAGGACGCCCTGTTTAAGGCGGGATATGAGATGAAACAGATGGAAGGGTATCAGAACGGTACCTGGGTGCTGATCGACTTTGGCGATATTGTCATCCATGTCTTTGACCAGGAAAACCGTCTGTTTTATGATCTGGAAAGGATCTGGAAGGATGGGGTGGAAGTGCCCATGGAAGCAGAAGGATAAATTAATATGTACAGAATAGAAAAAGCTGATTTGGAACTTACTCCAAATCAGCTTTTTCTATTCCATAGATATGTATGATTATGACATGCTGCGGTACAGGCCGATGACTTTGCCGAGAATGGAAACTTCGTCTACAATGATTGGATCCATAAAGTCATTTTCCGGCTGTAACCGGTAATGTCCGTCTTCTTTAAAGAAACGTTTTACGGTAGCCGAGTCCTCTATAAGGGCAACTACAATATCATTATTCTCGGCCGATGGGGTCTCTTCCACAATCACCATATCTCCGTCATAGATTCCGATATTGATCATGCTGTCTCCTTTGACATGGAGCATAAAGGTATTCTTAGAACCGATGAACTCAGGCAGCATCGGGAAATAGTCCTCGATATTCTCCGTGGCAATGATCGGTTCTCCGGCGGTGACGGTTCCAACGATAGGGATGTTGACAACCTCACGGCGTGTGAGCTGAAAGTCATCATCAATGATCTCGATGGCGCGCGGTTTTGTAGGGTCTCTGCGGATATAGCCCTTGCGTTCTAAGGACTCCAAATGAGAATGAACGGAAGAGGTGGACTTCAGGCTGACAGCGGCACAGATCTCACGGACTGCGGGCGGATAACCCTTCTCCAGTATCTGAGATTTTATATATTCTAAGATTTGTTCTTGTTTTGGGCTCAGCTTTTGTTTGCTCATAATGTGCCTCCTTTATTTTCTTGGTATTATCTTACCATATATTGCAGATTGAAACAAGTGTTCCCGAACAGATTTTCGACAAAACAGTTGACAAACAAACGTGCGTTCTATATAATAGTAATATAAACAAATGTTCGATAGGAGGAAGCGTTATGAAAACACTGAAGATAAGAGTTTTGATTACTGTTCTATTTATCGTTACGGTACTGGGCATCGCTGCAGCCGTTATATCAGAGAGCCGGCAGGTGGCCGGTGCCGCCGACGGCAGGGAGAAGTACTTTACCAGCATTCAGATTAAGAGAGGTGACAGCCTGTGGTCTATCGCCAAGAAAAATATATCGGAAGAATACAGCTCAGTTCATGAGTATGTAGAGGAAGTCTGTGAGGCAAACCATATTTATGATGGTGAGATCAAAGAGGGGATGTATCTTGTGATTCCATACTATAAGTGACCATCTTCTTGTCCTGTTGAGACTAGACACTAGCTGACATAAAGAAAAGACCGGAACAATTTCGGTACTATTGTTCCGGTCTTTCCATTATCACATGATGTTATCGTTTGCTTGGGTAGGTGGAAAATGAATTTACAATGGCGTTGTAGACAGCTTTTCCATAAGTGCCCGTATTGCTTTTCATTTTCTTAGCTTCTTTCTTATTGGAGATGAATCCGATCTCTGTCAGACTGGAAGCTGTTTTCGTATTCCTTAATACAGCCAGGCCGGTCCGGTTTTTAAGTCCCCTGTTCGTAAAGCCTGTGGCGGGTCTCACATAACCGTGAATCTTATTGGACCAGTTATAGCTGGTAAGCCCTGAGGAGGACTTATAACCTTTTGAGTTGTATAAGGTCTCTGTTCCATGAGCGGAAGCAGAAGCAGAGTTAATATGTACGCTGATGAAGCGGTCAGCGCCTACATTGTTGGCCAGATCTGACCGCCCGGACAGAGAAGGGTACCAGTCAGACAGACGGGTATAATATACCTTATATCCGGAATTCTTATCAAAATAAGTTTTGGCAGACTTGACAATCTTAAGCGTTAGATCCTTTTCCCTGAGACCGTTTCCGGTGGCTCCCGAGTCAGAACCGCCATGCCCTGCATCCAGTACTACGATACGATTATATATCTTTTTTGGCGAATCATATTTTATATAGATATAGCTGGATGTCTGTGAAACCGCATAGGCTTTGATGACATCTTTTCTCGGCCGGATATAGATATTTGTGTAGCCTCCGCTGTAGGTGACTGTATAGGAGCGGAAGTACTTGTCCGGTTTTATGTATCGGTTAGAGCTGGAACTGAAGTGGGTTTTGTAATTACCTTTTACCTTTATGATCAGTCTTCGGTTTCCGTAATCATCCGATGTAGTGATGGCGGAAGATGAAAGTCCGCTGGGTTTCTTTATCCTCACACTGTAGTTGGAAGCAGAAGCTGTGATCCTTGTACCGGGAGTCACGGTTGAGGTACCTGATGAAGAACTGCTCCCTGAATTAGAGGAAGACTGGCTTTTGGTTGTGATCAGGCCGCTCTTCTGGGAGGAACTCCATTTATAACTGTGTCCAAGTTTTGTGGTACAGAAAGCTCCCGGAACATAGATATAATTCTTCTTTTTGGCATAAGAATATACTTTTCTTGCTGGTGTGGGCATCTTTGTTTTCTTGCCATTTACATATGCATACATGCTGTCCAGAGTCATGACAACAGATGTACTACCACGCTTCAAAGTAACTTTTCTTGTTTTAGATGAATAACTGTAGGACACTCCTAGACTTTTTTGCTTCTTAAACAGCCAGTAGGCTGAATACATGGAAGTGTTAGCTCTTTCAAATCCCGGAGCATATGTCTTTACAGTCTTGCCATTGACTTTGACATTCCGGCATTTCTTTTTTTGTTTTTTACCCGCAATTTTTAATGTATAATAACTGCCCGCTTTTGGAACAGAAGCAGCTTTAACACTGGATGCAGGGATCGTAGTGACTGTTAACATCACAAGTGATAAATAAGCGATAGATTTTTTTAATTTATGCATACTTTCCCGTCCTTTCGGGTAGATTGTAACATATTCGTAATAAAAACGCAATAATCATATAAAAAATCCCATAATTGTTTTAAATTCTGAGGCGTCTGCCAAATAAAACAATCTGGGATTTTCTATTACTTCTATATTAATTATGAGAATACTGTTCTGTTAAAAGGAAGCTAAGATTCCATCATAAAATGCTTTTCCGATCTTAGTATAATTTTTTTTCATGGAAGAAGCCTCATCAGGGTTGGATATAAAACCGACTTCTCCAAGGGTTGCCGCTGTCTTAGAGTAGGTGAGTACAGCAACGCCGTTGACTCCAGGGACCCGCTGTTTCAGACCCCGGTCAGAAAAACCAGTGGCGCTTTTTAACTTCTTATGTACATCGTTTGCCAATGCTTTTCCGGTGAGACTGCTGTATGGAGAAGGAGCCTTTCCGCCTTTTGGATTATACAAAGTCTCGGTACCTTTGGCTGAATAACTGATTTTTCCAACGTCGTTGATATGAACACTGACAAAGCGGTCAGCCCCGACACTGTTTGCCATCTGGTACCGGTAAGACAGAGAAGGGTACCAGTCAGAAAGTCTTGTATAATATACTTTATAATTGGCGTTCCTGTCAAAATAATATTTTGTCTTCTGGACAATAGACAGAGTCATATTCTTTTCATAAAGTCCATTTCCTACGGCTCCACTGTCGCTACCGCCGTGCCCGGCATCCACGACGATCACTCTCGAGAACATGGTTTTTGGCGCTGCGTACTTCACATAGATATAACTGGAATCCTGTGTGATACTGAAACCTTTGATCGAACTCGTAGTCAGATAGATTTTTGTCTTTCCTCCGGTATAGGATACAGAATAGGACAGGCTGTCCTTAATATTCCGGTTGGAAGAAGAAGAAAAATGAGTTTTATAATTTCCATTGATATTTAATATTAGCCGTTTATTCCAATAATCATCCTCTGAAGTAACGGCAGCGGAAGATAATCCTGACGGCTTTTTTATCCGCACGGAGTAATTACTGCTGCCTGCCGTGATCTTAGTCTTAGGTGCAACTACTTGTCCCGTAGTCGGAGTTGAAGGAAACGAAGAGTTGGACGAAGAGGATGAAGAAGATGAAACTTTCATCACGCCAGATAACAGCCGGTTATTCCATGTGTATGAGATGCCCAGTTTTCCGGCAACGGTCTGCCCTGGCACCATGATATAATTTTTCTTTTTCGCCACATAACGGACTTTTCTGGGGGCAGCCGGAAGAGTAAAGGATTTGCCGTTTAAGGTGGCTTTTTTACTGTCCAAAGTCATGACAACGGTCTTGCTGCCTTTTTTAATAGTAATTTTTTTTGTTTTACTTGTATACTTATAAGAAGTACCCAATGATTTGCATCTGCCAAAGATCCAGTAGGCAGAGTACATAGAGGTAGACCCGTCCAGAAAGCCAGGCATGTTTGTCTTGATGATAGTATTGTTGTATCTGGCGTTTAGTGCTTTTTTTGTATAAGTCTTTTTGTTATGGGTGTATTGTACCTTAAACTTGGTCCCAGCACTGATAGCGGATGCAGGATGGATGTTTGAGATGAGCATCATGGCTGCAAGACCAAAGCAAAGAAGTGATTTACGATTCATATGTATTCCCCTTTTCCCTTTTTTATTCTGTTATTGCCATTATAATATATTTTTCTGGCTGAAACAACAGTGATATGCTTGATGGAAGATTATGGATCTCCTCTTTTTTCATTCTTATTGTTTCAAAAGCCAAAATCCGGCCTGTTCATCCATAATTCCTTCCAAAACAGCAAAAAGGGCCAGGGAATCGCATATTCAATGAAAAAACTATTTTCAATCTCTAATGAAATATGGTATCCTATTATATAAGTTCGCTTCAGGGGGATTTTTCTTCCTCCATATTATAGAAGCAGAACAATCAATGAAATAGTAACAGGAGAAGAAAATGAAAGTAGAGAACAGCTTTCGGCGCGGGGTTCTGGATTCGATTCCGATTGCGCTGGCCTATCTGGCGGTTTCTTTTGCTTTTGGGATCGCAGGAAGTGCAAAAGGGGTTCCTGTCTGGGCGGTAACCCTGATATCTGCCACATGCCTTACATCAGCAGGGCAGTTCGCAGGGCTGATTTCTATCACTGCGGGGGGATCCTTGATCGAGCTGATCCTGTCCCAGGTCATTATTAATCTAAGATATTCTATCATGTCCATTGCCATAGGACAAAAACTGATATCAAAAACAAAGCTTTGGAATCGGTTTCTGATGGCATTTGGTGTGACAGACGAGATTTTCGCCATGGCCTGCGGAAGAAAAGGGGAGATCGGACCCAAATATTTCTATGGACTCATGAGTATTTCGTGGTGTGCATGGACCTTAGGCACCTTTCTGGGAGCCACGGCAAGCGGCCTCCTGCCGCAGATGGTCATGAATGCACTTGGCATTGCCATTTACGGAATGCTGATCGCCATCGTTATTCCGCCTGCGAAGCACAACCCGAAAATCGTGGCAGTCATATTGATTTCAGTATGTTTCAGCCTAATATTTAGCTTTGTAAAATTATTTTCTTTCATCTCCAGCGGTTTTTCCATTATCCTGTGTACGCTGATCGCTGCAGGAGCAGGGGCTGTGATGTTTCCTGTCAAGGAGGAAGAAGAATGAGTCTTGAGAGATTGCTTTTGTATATCATTGCCATGGCGTTGACTACATATCTTGTAAGAATGATCCCTCTGGCTGCCATACAAAAAAAGATAACAAATCAGTTTTTCCGATCGTTTCTTTTCTATGTACCATATGCTGTATTGGCAGCAATGGTCATACCGGCGGTGTTTTCAGCTACAAAAAGCTTAGGGTCATCCGTTATAGGGTTTATTGTTGCTGTGATCTTGGCATACAGGGAGATGAACATTGTCACTGTGGCCTGTTTAAGCTGCGGGGCAGCTTTGGCCGTGGAGATGATATCGGTGATATTATAGGGAAGAGGAGAAGTCTATGAATTTTAATGTAGCAGTTATCAAAGGTGACGGAATAGGTCCTGAGATCGTAGACCAGGCGGTGAGGGTACTGGATGCGGTGGCAGAAAAGTCGGGACATCAGTTTACATATGAACAGATTTTAATGGGAGGGGCATCCATTGACGCTTATGGAAAACCTCTCACAGATGAGACTCTGGAGATTGCCGGAAAAAGCGACGCGGTTTTGATGGGATCCATCGGGGGAGATACTTCCACATCCCCATGGTATCAGCTGCCTGCCAAGCTCAGACCGGAAGCAGGACTTCTTGCTCTGAGAAAGGGATTGGGGTTATTCGCCAATATCCGGCCTGCTTATTTATATGAAGAGTTAAAGAAGGCTTGCCCATTAAGGGATGAGATCATCGGAGACGGCTTTGACATGTTCATCATGAGAGAGCTGACCGGAGGCCTGTATTTTGGAGAGAGAAGCACAGAGGTGGTAGACGGCATCCGTGTTGCTAAAGACTCCCTGACGTACAATGAAAATGAAATCAGAAGAATCGCTGTCAAGGCATTTGATATTGCCAGAAAACGAAAAAAGCATGTGATCAGTGTTGACAAGGCCAATGTGCTGGATTCCTCCAGACTCTGGAGACAGGTTGTGGAAGAAGTGGCAAAGGATTATGAAGATGTGACATATGAACATATGCTGGTTGACAACTGTGCCATGCAGCTGGTGAACAATCCAAAACAGTTTGATGTGATTTTAACTGAAAATATGTTTGGAGACATTTTATCAGATGAGGCCAGCATGATCACAGGTTCCATCGGAATGCTTTCATCCGCAAGCCTGGCTGAAGGCAAATTCGGACTGTATGAGCCGAGTCACGGATCAGCGCCTGACATTGCGGGCAAGGATATTGCTAATCCGATCGCCACAGTTCTTTCGGCGGCAATGATGCTCCGGTACTCCTTTGATCTGGATGAGGAAGCTGATCTTATTGAAAAAGCCGTAAAGAAAGTGCTGGAAGATGGATACCGCACCGTAGACATCATGTCTGACGGCATGGTTCAGGTGGGAACCAAGGCTATGGGTGATTTGATTATCGAGAGAATATAAGACAATTTGACATAAAGTGCCTTCGGCACATGACCGCCTCCGGGATACCGGAGGCATAGATGAATTTAGGAGGTAGAGTGATATGAGCAATACTTATACCAATGGAGAGAATTTTGCTCCTCAGAGATCGTTATTTAATGCATTGGGCTATACGAAAGAAGAGATGGAGAAACCGTTAGTCGGGATCGTCAGCTCCTACAATGAGATCGTACCGGGACACATGAACCTGGATAAGATCGTAGAAGCAGTCAAGATGGGAGTTGCCATGGCAGGCGGAACTCCGGTAGTCTTCCCGGCCATCGCTGTATGTGATGGAATTGCCATGGGGCATATCGGAATGAAATATTCTCTGGTTACCCGTGATCTCATCGCTGATTCAACAGAGGCAATGGCATTGGCACATCAGTTTGACGCTTTGGTTATGGTGCCGAACTGTGACAAAAATGTCCCTGGACTTTTGATGGCAGCAGCGCGCGTTAATGTACCCACAGTGTTCGTCAGTGGCGGACCAATGCTCGCAGGACGTGTAAAAGGACAGAAGACCAGCTTGTCCAGCATGTTTGAGGCAGTGGGCTCTTACGCAGCAGGTACGATCACAAAGGATGACCTGGATGAATTTGAAAATAAGGCATGTCCGACTTGCGGTTCCTGCTCTGGAATGTACACAGCCAATTCTATGAACTGTCTGACAGAAGTGCTCGGTATGGGTCTGAAAGGAAACGGAACGATTCCTGCGGTGTATTCTGAAAGAATTAAGCTTGCCAAACACGCGGGAATGAAAGTCATGGAACTTTATGAAAAAAATATCCGTCCGAGAGACATTATGACGGAAAAAGCGTTTTTGAATGCCCTGACAGTGGATATGGCACTGGGATGCAGTACCAACAGTATGCTTCATCTGCCGGCCATCGCACATGAGGCTGGAGTGGAACTGAATCTGGAACTGGCAAATGAGATCAGTGCAAAGACTCCGAATCTCTGTCATCTGGCTCCGGCAGGTCACACTTATATTGAGGATCTGAATGAGGCCGGCGGTGTGTACGCAGTTATGAACGAATTAAATAAGAAAGAACTACTATATACGGACCTGATCACTGCAACTGGAAAAACAGTGGCAGAAAATATTGAAGGATGTGTCAACAGGGATCCGGAGGTTATCCGCCCGGTTGAGAATCCATACAGTGAGACCGGAGGAATCGCTGTGCTGAAAGGAAATCTGGCACCGGATTCCGGTGTGGTAAAACGTTCCGCAGTTGCTCCTGAGATGCTCAAGATGGAAGGGCCTGCAAGAGTCTTTGACTGTGAGGAAGACGCCATTGATGCCATCAAAGGCGGAGCGATCAAAGCCGGAGATGTGGTTGTCATCCGATATGAGGGACCAAAGGGCGGACCGGGAATGAGAGAGATGCTGAATCCGACTTCTGCGATCATGGGCATGGGGCTTGGCTCTAGTGTGGCACTGATCACAGACGGCCGTTTTTCCGGTGCTTCCAGGGGAGCCTGCATCGGACACGTTTCTCCGGAGGCAGCAGTGGGTGGACCGATTGCCCTGGTGGAAGAAGGAGATATCATTTCCATCGATATTAATGCCAATACCTTGAATGTAAAAGTGTCTGAGGAAGAGATGCAGAAACGCAAAGAGAACTGGGAGCCAAGAAAACCGAAGATCACAACAGGCTATCTTGCCAGATATGCTTCCTTGGTCACTTCAGGAAACCGCGGCGCCATCTTAGAAATCAACCAGGATAAATAGAGAGGTATTCTTATGAAACAATTGACGGGATCACAGATTGTTTTAGAGTGTTTGAAAGAACAGGGGGTAGACACTGTTTTCGGTTATCCGGGCGGTGCCATCTTAAACATCTATGACGAATTATATAAGCAGCAGGACTGTTTTACCCATATATTGACCGGGCATGAGCAGGGCGCTTCCCACGCCGCAGACGGATATGCCAGGTCCACAGGAAAAGTCGGCGTTTGTTTTGCCACATCGGGTCCGGGGGCAACCAACATTGTCACTGGGATCGCAACCGCCTATATGGATTCTATCCCAATGGTTGCCATCACCTGTAATGTAGGAGTGGGGCTTCTTGGAAAGGACAGTTTTCAGGAGGTGGATATCACAGGTATCACCCTCCCGATCACAAAGCATAATTTTATTGTCAAAAATGTGGAGGATCTTGCGGACACGATCCGGCGGGCATTCCGTATTGCCCAGAGCGGACGGAAAGGGCCTGTCCTAATCGACATCCCGAAGGATGTCACAGCCGCTGTGGCCAACTATAAGGAGCAAGAACCGAAAGAGATCAAGAGAAAGATTGACAATATCCGTGAAATGGACATTAGAAGGGCGGTTGAATTGATTGAATCGTCCACCAAGCCGTTTATCCTTGTAGGCGGCGGGGCCGTACTGTCGGACGCATCGGAAGAACTCAGGGAGTTTGTGGAGAAGGTTCATGCTCCGGTTGCGGACACTTTGATGGGAAAAGGCGCTTTTGATGGAACAGATGCTTTGTATACAGGAATGCTCGGCATGCACGGCACGAAAACATCCAATCTGGGTGTCTCAGCATGTGATCTGCTGATCGCCATCGGAACCAGATTCAGTGATAGGGTGCTGGGCAATGCGGACGCTTTTGCAAAGCATGCAAAGATCCTGCAGATTGACATTGACCCTGCGGAGATCAACAAAAATATCATGGCACACACCCACATCATCGGTGACATCAAAGCGGTGCTTACCATGGTCAACCGGAGACTGGGCCAGCAGAATCATAATACATGGGTTAAAAATGTCATGGTGGATAAAGTCAATTATCCTCTCACCTATGACAAATCAAAGCTTTCCGGTCCGCAGATCGTGGAAGCCATCTATGAGAGAACAAAGGGGGATGCCATCATCGTGACCGAGGTTGGACAGCATCAGATGTGGGCAGCTCAGTTCTATAAATATAAAAAACCAAGGACTTTCCTGACTTCGGGAGGCCTGGGGACCATGGGGTATGGTCTTGGAGCCAGCATCGGAGCCAAGGTGGGCAATCCTGACAAGACTGTCATTAATATTGCGGGAGACGGATGTTTTCGGATGAACTTAAACGAACTTGCAACGGCAACCAGATATAATATTCCGATCATTGAAGTCATCATCAACAACAGTGTGCTCGGAATGGTGCGCCAATGGCAGAATCTGTTTTACTCTGAGCATTATTCCTATACGACCTTCGAGGATCCAGTGGATTTCGTGAAGGTAGCTGAGGGAATGGGTGCTCTGGCTAAAAAAGTGACAACCCTGGAGGAGTTTGAATTTGCGTTTGAGGAAGCACTTGAAGCCGGAAGGCCGGTAGTTTTAGACTGCCATGTGGACCTGGATGATAAGGTCTGGCCGATGGTGAATCCTGGAGCCGCGATTCAGGAGGCATACACAAAAGAAGACTTGGAAAAAACTATAAAGTAAATTTTGGAGGATTATGAAAATGGCAAGAGTTTATAACTTTTCAGCAGGTCCGGCAGTGCTGCCGGAAGAGGTGTTAAAGGAAGCAGCGGAGGAGATGCTGGACTATAAAGGCTGCGGCATGTCTGTTATGGAGATGAGCCACAGGTCAAAGATGTTTTCTGACATTATTGAGACTGCTGAGGCGGATTTAAGGGAACTGATGAACATCCCGGACAACTACAAAGTGTTATTTCTGCAGGGAGGAGCATCTTCACAGTTTTCCGCGATCCCGATGAACCTGATGAAAAACAAAGAAGCAGACTTTATCATCACCGGACAATGGGCAAAGAAAGCATATCAGGAAGCCAGCCGTTACGGGAAAGCCAATATCATCGCTTCCTCTGAGGATAAGACTTATACATATATTCCAGACTGTTCTGACCTGAATATTTCAGAAAATGCAGACTATGTATATATCTGTTATAATAACACCATTTACGGAACCAAGTACCAGCAGGTGCCGGACACAAAAGGAAAGATCCTGGTGGCTGATATGTCTTCCTGTATTCTGTCTGAACCAGTCAATGTAGAAGATTTCGGAGTAATCTACTTTGGTGTCCAGAAGAACGTAGGACCTGCAGGAGTGGTAGTTGCAGTGATTCGTGAAGATCTGATCACAGATGATGTCATGCCGGAAACACCGACCATGTTGAAATGGAAGACTCAGGCAGACGCAAAATCTTTATACAACACACCTCCTTGCTATGGAATTTATATCTGCGGAAAGGTATTCCAGTGGCTGAAAAAACAGGGTGGACTTGAGGCAATGAAAAAGCATAATGAAGCAAAAGCCAAGATTCTCTACGATTTCTTAGACCAGAGCGAAATGTTTAAGGGAACTGTAGTAAAAGAGGATCGGTCTCTTATGAACGTGCCGTTTGTCACAGGAGATGATGACATGGATGCCAAGTTTGTCAAGGAGGCAAAGGAAGCCGGATTTGAGAATTTAAAGGGACATCGTACCGTCGGCGGAATGAGAGCGAGCATCTACAATGCAATGCCGACAGAGGGCGTAGAAAAATTAGTAGAGTTCATGAAAAAATTTGAAGAAGAAAACAAATAAGGAGTGTTGAGAATGTATACAGTTAAATGCTTAAACCCTATTTCAAACCGTGGTTTGGATTTATTTACAAGTGAATTTGAAGTGATCGATGATTTAAATGCTGCAGATGCAGTCTTAGTCCGCAGTGCATCCATGCATGATCTTGAGGTGCCGGATTCTATGATCGCAGTTGCGCGTGCCGGTGCCGGAGTCAACAATATCCCTCTGGAACAGTATGCAGAAAAAGGAATTACCGTATTTAACACACCGGGTGCCAACGCCAACGGTGTAAAAGAACTGGTCGTAGCAGGACTCCTCTTAGCATCCAGGGATATCATCGGCGGTGTAAACTGGGTCAAAGACAATGCCAAGGAAGCCGATCTTACGAAATTGATCGAAAAGAAGAAAAAAGAATTCGCTGGAAACGAATTAAAAGGGAAAAGTATCGGTGTGATCGGACTGGGAGCGATCGGTGTCCTTGTGGCAAACATCTGCAACCGTCTTGGAATGAATGTCTATGGATATGATCCATATGTATCTGTACGTTCCGCATGGAGTCTGTCCAGAATGGTAAATCACAGCAGCTCCTTAGATGAAATCTACGAGAAATGTGATTTTCTGACCATCCATGTTCCGTATATGGAGAGCACAAAGGGAATGATCGGACAGGAAGCGGTCCAGAAAATGAAAGACGGGGCAACGATCTTAAACTTTGCGAGAGGTGAGTTGGTAGACGACCAGGCAGTGCTGGACGGACTTGCAGCAAAGAAGATTAAGCACTATGTGACAGATTTCCCGAATCCTGCTATTGCAGCAGCAGACGGAGTGATCACAATTCCTCATCTTGGCGCGTCCACAGAGGAATCAGAGGAAAACTGTGCAGAGATGGCAGTAGATCAGCTGATGAACTATCTGGAAAATGGTAACATTGTCAACTCTGTAAATTATCCGAACTGTGACTTGGGAGATATTGAGGCTGAGTGCAGGATCACAGTACATCACAAGAATCTTCCGAACATGATCGGACAGCTGACTTCAGCTTTGGCAGAAGAGGGATACAATATTGAAAATATGCTGAACAAATCAAAAGGGGATTATGCTTACTCCATTTTCGATGTAGCAAAACGTCCTTCTGAAGCAGTTCTTTCAAAAATGAAACAGATCGACGGAGTGATCCGTTTGAGAGTATTATAGAGGTGATTGATATGAGTGAAAAATTAAGAGTCGGAATTCTCGGTGCTACCGGAATGGTGGGGCAGAGATTTATCTCCTTGTTAGAGAACCATCCTTGGTTTGAGGTTGTCACGCTGGCGGCAAGTCCAAGATCCGCAGGTAAGACCTATGAAGAGGCAGTGGGCGGACGCTGGAAAATGGATACTCCGATGCCGGAAGCAGTAAAGTCCATGGTCGTTAAAAATGTGAATGAAGTGGAAGAAGTGGCAAAGGAAGTAGATTTTGTTTTCAGCGCCGTGGATATGTCAAAAGATGAGATCAAAAAGATCGAAGAAGACTATGCCAAAACAGAGACACCGGTAGTATCCAATAACAGCGCTCATCGCTGGACACCGGATGTACCGATGGTCGTGCCGGAAATCAACCCGGAACATTTTGATGTGATCAAAAGCCAGAAAAAGCGTCTTGGAACTACAAGAGGGTTCGTGGCTGTAAAACCGAATTGTTCCATTCAGAGCTACGCACCAGTTTTAACGGCATGGAAAGAGTTTGAGCCTTACGAAGTTGTGGCAACAACCTATCAGGCGATCTCCGGGGCAGGAAAGACATTTAAAGACTGGCCGGAGATGGTGGGAAATATTATTCCGTTCATCGGCGGAGAAGAAGAGAAGAGTGAGCAGGAGCCGCTCCGTCTCTGGGGACACATTGAAAACGGGGAGATTGTTAAGGCAGAATCTCCGGTCATTACAACTCAGTGTATCCGTGTGCCGGTTTTAAACGGCCATACAGCAGCTGTGTTTGTGAAGTTTAAAAAGAAACCGACAAAGGAACAGCTTATCGAAAAGCTTGTGAATTTCAGCGGGCTTCCTCAGGAACTTGAACTTCCAAGTGCACCGAAACTGATGATCCAGTATCTGGAGGACGACAATCGTCCGCAGGTGAGCATGGATGTGGACTATGAGAACGGCATGGGAGTGTCCATCGGACGTCTCAGAGAAGACACCGTATATGACTACAAGTTTGTAGGTTTGTCCCACAATACAGTCCGCGGAGCAGCCGGCGGAGCCGTGCTCTGTGCAGAGACCTTAAAGGCGCAGGGATTTATTACGAAAAAATAACATGAAGTTATTACCAGGACCAGTCATTATTCTTTAAAATGGCTGGTCTTCTTTGTCCCTTCCAGAATTTACACATATGAAGATGTTACAAATGTTACAAAAACAATTGTATTTGTTCATAATTTATATTATAATGAGATTGTTTCAGTGTAAAAACATTTTACGGGGACAAAGGGAGAGACGGATGAATAAAAAAAGGATCAGATTAGGAATTCTTGGCCTGGCACTTGGCCTGGCAGTTATTTTTCCTGTGGGGGGAAGAATAAAAGCGGCTATGACAGTCGTGGAGGTAAAAAAAGCAGGACAGGTAGTGGACAGTTTTCAGGGCGTAAATGCTGTGTACCGCCCAGGCAAATGGGACGGTGATGACAAGACCTACTCATGCGCGGCACTGATAAAAAAGTATTATCAAATCAGATGTGGATTTACACCGTATAATCTTTTACCAGGAAGAACACCTGTTGAGGACGAAAAGGGTGGAATTTTTAAAAAGGTTTCTACGCCAAAAGTAGGGGATATTGCGGCAAAAGACACACACTGGGCCATAGTACAGAATGTTTCAGGAAACAGTGTCACCTTATTGGAACAGAATTGGAAATGGACAGAAGGAAAGAAAACTTATGCCAAATCAGACAGGGTTGTTTCAAAGAGTGAGATGAAGTATTTCCGCTATTATGACAAAAACGGAAAAGAAGTGTTAAACGGCAGCAGCAGCTCGTCCTCCTCTGTTTCAAAACCAAGAACTTTGTCCATCAATAGGACAAGCCTTAATGTCAAAACCAGAGCAACTGCAACGCTCACAGCTACAATCGGTAATAAGAGAAGTGGTGATACCGTCACATTCTCATCATCAAATAAAAAGATTGCCA
>OLSH01000986.1_pt1 | contig 18075 bp, 15 predicted proteins | sample 1643221 | NCBI WGS metagenome assembly OLSH01 (sample SAMEA3136681, study PRJEB25190) | human gut metagenome | biome: human gut; feature: human-associated habitat; material: faeces | place: Austria | collected 2013 | reverse complement strand
GATCCAGAGCGCAAACTGTGTGGTCGCAGCGGCAGGCATGGAGGGAGCCCTTGCAAGCGTTATCGGCGGTCTGGTGGATAAGCCGGTAATCGCGGTACCCACATCGGTCGGATACGGCGCCAACATGCATGGGATTTCCGCACTGCTCACCATGATCAATTCCTGTGCTAACGGGATTGCAGTTGTAAACATTGACAATGGATACGGTGCCGGTTATATGGCATCGCAGATCAACAGACTGGGGGAAAGAAAATGAACCGGACACTTTATTTAGAATGTTACTCCGGAATCAGCGGGGATATGATGACAGCCGCTCTTCTGGACCTGGGAGCGGATGAGAAGGTATTAAAAGAGGCACTGGAAAGCCTTCCCGTAAAAGGGTTTGAGACAAGGATCAGCAGAGTCACAAAGGCCGGACTGGACGCCTGTGACTTTGCGGTGCTTTTGGATGAGGAACACGAAAACCACGATCACGATATGGAGTATCTGCACGGCCATCTCCATGAGCACGGCCACAGCCACACCCATACCCATGAACATGGGCATAAACACGAACACAGGGGCCTGCCGGAGATCCTCGGGATACTTGAGAAGGCGCAGATGACAGAGGGCGCCAGGAATACGGCAGTGAGGATCTTTGAGATCCTGGCAGAGGCGGAAGCCCAGGCTCATGGAACCACTGCGGACCAGGTTCATTTCCATGAGGTTGGAGCGGTGGATTCCATTGTGGATATCACAGCGGCGGCGGTGTGCTTAGACAACCTGCAGATCAAGAAGGTCATCATCCCGGTGTTGTATGAGGGTAACGGCTCTGTCCGCTGCCAGCATGGGGTGATCCCCGTGCCGGTGCCTGCAGTTGCCGCCATCGCGGCAAAACATGAGCTTCCCCTTCGCATCACAGAGAGCCAGGGGGAATTTGTCACTCCGACCGGGGCCGCCATTGCAGCGGCTGTCAGGACTTCCTCTCAGCTGCCGGAGCGGTTTGTGATTGAAAAGACCGGGATTGGAGCCGGAAAGAGAAAATACGAACGGCCAAGTCTTCTGAGGGCCATGCTGATCCGAGAGAATGGGCAGGGCAGCGCAGGTGATTTTATCTATAAGCTGGAGACCAACATTGATGACTGTACAGGGGAAGCCCTGGGTTATGTAATGGAGCGCCTTATGGAGGCAGGCGCAAGGGATGTCCATTATATTCCGGTATTTATGAAAAAGAACCGGCCTGCATATGAGCTCAATGTGATCTGCAAGGAAGAAGATATTGAGAAACTGGAGGATATCATATTCCGGGAGACAACAACCATCGGCATCCGCAGGCAGAGAATGGAGCGCAGCGTGTTAAAGAGAAAGGTCCAGACTGTAGCTACCTCTCTGGGGGAGGCCAAGGTTAAGCTGTGCTATATGGAAAAAGCGGTGAGGGCGTACCCGGAATACGAGAGTGTCAGGGATCTCTGCCGGAAGCATGGGCTTTCTTTTCAGGAGGTCTACCAGAGAATCGCAGAGGAATGCCATGGACAAATATAAGGAGAGGTGCAGCCGTCTAAAGGATATATTGAAAGAAGTTACAAAAGAGAATGTGATGCTGGCATTTTCCGGGGGAGTGGACAGCAGCCTGCTCCTAAAGCTATTATGCCAGGCAGCGAAGGAAACAGGGAGACAGGTTGTGGCAGTCACCATGGCCACGGAACTCCATCCTGCCCAGGACGCAGAAATCGCCCGGCAGGTGGCAGAGGAGTCAGGAGCGGTCCACAAAGTAATCTGCGTGGATGAACTTTCCCATGCGGGGATCCAATACAATCCGGAAAACAGGTGTTATCTCTGCAAAAAGTATTTGTTTTCCGAACTGCTCCGGGCGGCGGATAAGGCAGGGATCAGCACCGTGCTGGAAGGGACCAATGCAGATGACTTGAAAGTCTACCGGCCGGGGATCCAGGCCGTGAAGGAGCTGGGGATCCAAAGCCCGCTTGCTGAAGCGGGCATGACAAAGGCAGATATCCGGAAACTGGCATCAGAATATGGCATCTCAGTGGCAGACCGGCCGGCAAGCCCATGCCTTGCCACCAGATTTCCCTATGGAACCAAGTTGTCCATAGAAAACATGCAGATGGCAGATGAGGCAGAAAAGTTTATACGAGATCTGGGATTTTACAATGTCCGTGTCCGTATTCACCAAGATACGGCCAGGATTGAAGTGGATGATAAGGATCTGAGTTCTTTTCTCAACTACAGAAAAACTGTGATCCTGCGGCTGAAAGAATTAGGCTTTACATATATTACAGCGGATCTGGAAGGCTTCCGGTCCGGCAGTATGGACGTGAACTTGAAACAAAGAAAGGAGATTTAATATGCATATGGCAGACGCGCTTGTGGCCCCGGCGGTGGCAGGCACAATGTACGCCTGTTCCGCAGCGGCGGCGGGATGGGCGGTAAAAAAAGTACAGGAAGAAGACGATCCTAAAAAGGTTCCGCTGATGGGAATGATGGGCGCCTTTGTGTTCGCGGGGCAGATGATCAACTTTACGATTCCCGGGACTGGGTCTTCGGGCCATCTTTGCGGCGGCCTTTTGGTATCGGCGGTTCTGGGACCTTTTGCGGGATTTCTGACGATGATAGGAGTCCTTCTGATCCAGTGCCTTTTGTTTGCGGACGGAGGGCTTCTTGCCCTTGGCTGCAACATATGGAATATGGCTTTTTATGGCTGCTTTATAGGGGCCGGCCTTCTGTGGAGGCAGTTTATGAAAAATGGAGTGGACAAAAGAAAGATCACAGTGGCATCCATTGTGGGCTGTATTCTTACTCTTCAGCTGGGGGCCCTTTCTGTGACGGGTGAAACTCTGGCCTCAGGAATCACGGAGCTTCCGTTTGGGGTATTTGCAGCGGCGATGCAGCCAATCCATCTGGCCATCGGCCTGGTGGAAGGACTGATCACGGCGGCAGTGCTGTGCTTCTTATATGAGGCAAGGCCGGAGCTGATCTGGACGGGTACTTCCATCGGGACCGCGGAAAGCAAAAAGAAGCCGAGACTCTCTTTCAGAAAAGTATTGTTAGTGCTGGCAGGCGGTTTTGTGGTTGTGGGAGGAGCCTTATCCTTGGCTGCGTCTGCAAATCCGGACGGGCTTGAGTGGTCCATTGAGAGGATCACAGGCTCTGCGGAACTTGCCTCCTCAGGGGCAGTCCATGCGGCGGCTGAGAGGATCCAGAGTATGACATCCATCCTCCCGGATTACTCCATTCCAAACCAGGGAGCGGCATTGGGCACTTCCGTGTCCGGGATCTTTGGGGGGATCGCAGTGATTCTTCTGTGTGCCGGTCTCTGCTGGCTGCTTCGGCTGTTTGGAAGGAAAGGAAGACATGAGCAAAATCAGTGAGGCCGTCCATGAGCTCCATCATTTGGATGCTATGGCCTCAGGAGACGGATGGATCAACAGGATCCATCCCCTTTGCAAGCTGTTGGTGACGGTCTGGTACATCGCTCTTACCATGTCGTTTCAGGTTTATGATCTGACAGGAACCTTGAGTATGGTCCTTTATCCTCTGACCATGATGACGGCGGGGGTAGTTCCGGTCAGGAGAAGCCTTAAAAAGTTAAGGCCGGTGTTGCTGCTGGTCTGTGTCGTGGGAATCGCCAATCCCTTTATTGACCGGAGCGTGTTGTTTCAGCTGGGTGCCGTCCCGGTAACGGGAGGGATGGTATCTATGGCTACCCTGATGATGAAAGGAGTGTTTGCGGTGCTGGCTTCTTATCTGCTGATCTTGACCACATCTATGGAAAGCATCTGTTATGCCTTGCGCCTGATCCACATCCCCAAAATGATGGTGACTATGGTATTGCTCATTTACCGTTACATCATCGTACTGCTCAAAGAAGCAGAACGGATTTCACAAGCATATGCCCTGCGGGCGCCGGACCAGAAGGGGATCCGTTATCATGCATGGGGCCCGCTGCTGGGACAGCTTTTGCTCAGGAGCATTGACCGGGCCCAGACAGTCTATGAGAGTATGACGCTCAGGGGATACGACGGCAGCTTTTATCCAGCAGAGAGAAGGAAAGCGGATACAAAGAGTCTGGCTTTTCTGGCAGGATGGATCTGTCTGACTTTTATGCTCAGGTATATTCCTGTGTTCAGGCTTATCGGAACAGTATTTGGGTAATCTGTGGAGGGATTATGAACAGTGTAGAATTAAAGGGCCTCACTTTTTCTTATGAAAGGAAGGCTGCAGAGAACAGAAACAACGTGCTGTCTGATATCAGCTTTTCAGCAGCCGAAGGGGAAACGATCGGTTTGATCGGAGCCAACGGAGCAGGGAAGTCGACCCTTTTGAAACTGCTGGTCGGGCTCCTGGCAGACTACAAGGGAGACATAAAGATTGGCGGGACCAGGGTGGAGAAGAGTTCTCTGGCTCATATCAGGAGAAAGACAGGGTATGTATTCCAGGACTCGGAAAGCCAGCTTTTTATGTCCACCGTATACGAGGACGTGGCGTTTGCGCCGCGCAATTATGGCCTCTCAGAGGAAGAGGTAAAAAAACGGACAATCCGTGCGCTGGAAAATGTCCATATGGAACAGATGAAAGAAAAGCAGATCTACAGGCTGTCCGGAGGGCAGAAGAAGCTGGCCTCCATTGCCACCATCCTGTCCATGGAGCCTGATGTGATCCTGTTAGACGAACCGTCTGTAGCCCTGGACCCGAGAAACAGGAGGAATCTGATCCGGGTCCTCAATGAACTGCCAGGGACAAAGATCATCGCTTCCCATGACCTGGATTTTATTTATGATACATGCAAAAGGGTTATACTGATTTCAGACGGCAGGATTACTGCTGACGGGCCAGCAGAAGAATTATTAAAAGACAAAGTACTTCTGGAACACAACGGACTGGAGCTTCCGCTGTCATTTTCCAGAGCACGGTAAGGAGGAATAAATCATGACCATAGCAGAGGTGAGCAAAAGGTACGATATTTCCGCAGATACGCTGCGGTACTACGAGAGAATTGGGCTGATCCCGCCCGTTCCGAGGAAACCCAACGGTATCAGGGATTATGATGAGGAATCCTGCCAGTGGGTGGGGCTGATGAAGTGTATGCGGAAAGCAGGAGTCCAGATCGAGGCACTGATCGAGTACGTGGAGCTGTTCCGGCAGGGGGATGAGACCATCAATGCAAGGAAAGACATTCTCGTGGAACAGAGGAGACGCCTGGTTCAGAAAATGGACGACATGCAGGAAACTCTGGAGCGTTTGAACTATAAGATCGAGAAGTACGAACAGGGAAAGATGACGGTGAAACATCAGCTTCAGGAGAAGAAGAAACAAAAGGAATGACCAATAAAGAGAATATAGAAGAAGGCTGCCGATATCAAATTCGGCAGCCTGTTTTGATTATGGAAAATATATACAAATTTTATTGCTGTACCTCTGTTTTCTCACAGATACACAGAAAAGAAAAGTTATCCGCAGTCCGCTCAACCGGCCTGGCATCCAGTGTGATTCCGATGGTGCTGTTTTCAGGCAGACAGATCTGCAGGGAGGTGCTATAAGCAGTGCGGCAGTCCATGGCATGTAAAAGTTTCTCTTTTATATCCTGTATCTGTGGTTCATCAGAACGGAAAAAAGATTTCTCTGTGAGAGCCTGTTCCAGCGTCTGGAGAGTATACCCGTATTGCTCAAAGAAGCCTGTAGAAAGCAGCTTGAGCTTAATGTCTCCATTTTCTACCCCAAGCAGGGAGACACTCTCAGGGAGATACTCCAGCAGATGTTCCATCTGGCTGCGGAGGCTGACTGATTCGGAGATATCCATGATCACTCCCTGCAAAAACCGTTTTCCCTGATATTTCATGTATTTGCTCTGATCAACGATCCATATGTATCCATGTTTGCTGAGCATCCGGTATTCAAGATTCGTGCTCTCATCTTTTTGTTCAAGCTCCACAACGGCGTTTGAAACGAGAGCACGGTCATCAGGATGTACCATGTTCATAAACTTGTTGTCAAAGCGGTCCTGAATCTCTTCTCGGGTGTAACCGAAAATCTGTAAAAACCGGTCACTCACATAGAGGAATTCAAAACCAGGCGTGTCGGCACACCGATGATAGCCACCCGGCATGTCATTATTTAAAAAAACCAGCTCCTTGTTCTTGCGCATGAGCATATTGTTCCGTTCGGCCAGCTGAAGCTGTACACCCATAGGTTCTGAAATATCCGTACATGCGCTGATAATGGCAAGCCGTCCGTCCTCAGCCTCGATCACTTTGCCCTTGTCCAAGGTCCAGAACCAGGTGCCGTCCTTTTTCGGCATCCGGTAGGTGGTCGTATATTCAAGCCCGGCATAGTATTCCGGGCCGATATCCTTGGCAACCTGCTCCCGGTCATCGGGATGGATCGTGTTGATGACCTTGCCATCAATCGCCCTCTCAAGCTCTTCAAAAGAATCGTAATCCAGCAGCCGCACCATCTCGTGGTTGGCAAAGTAAAGAGGAAAACCGTCTTCGCAGTAGCCGCCGATCATACCACCGGGGGACATCTGGGCAAAAATAGAGGCGGCGGTACGCCGGTTATCTTCTGTGAGTTTCATAAAGGAAGGGTCGTTTTCCGAAATATGGACAACCGCTGAGAGTGCCCGCTGAGACGCAGCCAGCCTCTGTTCTCTGAGCTTCTGCTCCGTTACGTCGCTGACAGAACCATAGTACAGCCTTTGGTCGTCCTGTTCTTTCAGCAGATAAACATGCATATGCAGCCAGATGGTATCCCCATTGTCCTTGAGACGGCGCACGTCGGTTTCTGCCCCGTTTAATATGCTGCAGTCAGCACGGTCAAACAGATCGAAAACGGCTTCATGGTCTGCTTTATAAATACTTTCAATAATGGATTGGCGCTGTTCTTCGAGATCCACAGAGTTGGTCCCTGTGATCTTAAAGTACTGTTCGTTGGCCCGCACCAGCTCCACCTTTTTTCCGTGAACATTGTAGAAGGCAACACCGCCCATGATATTGTTGAGCAGGGTCTCACTGAACACATTCTCATTTAACAGTTCTTTGATGTGCAGGCGTTCCAGCTGGCGGGCTTTGATACCCCGAAGATCCAGATTGTTTTCATCCGCGAGGAGTGGCTCAAACACTTTCATAGGCATAGGATGATAAAAGTAATAACCCTGGCCGTAGGTACATCCCATATCCAGGAGATAATTCATCTGTTCTTTTGTTTCTACACCCTCTGCTATGATCTTAAGTCCCATAAAGCGGGCCATACTGATAATGGCTTCCAGGATGCCGTAGCCTTTTCCCGCACTCTGCTCGTCCATCTCAAGAAACTTCATATCAATTTTCAGCACATCCACATTTACATCCTTGAGCATATTTAAGGAGGAATAACCGCTGCCAAAATCATCCATCAGCACAGTAAATCCAGAGGCACGGAGCTTTACGATGGTGTCATTGATCAGTTCGTATTCTTCCGCGTAGGCGCTCTCTGTGATTTCAATTTCTATGAGGCTTTGATCCAGGCTGTATTTTTGGACTAGATCCTGAAACGTCTTTACAATGTCCAGAGAGTAGATATCAACTCTGGAAACATTGACAGAGATGGGGATGGCTTTGTGTCCCAGGTCGATCCAATGCCTAACGGACCTGCACACCAGATCCCACACATAGAGATCCAGATTAGTGATAAATCCATTGCGTTCCAGCAAAGGGATAAAATCGCCCGGAGGGATCATGCCGCGCTGCGGATGAATCCAACGCACCAGGGATTCCAGGCCGATGATCTTACCGGTGGCCATGTTGCATTTCGGCTGAGCATAAAAAGTGAATTCTTCTTGTTCCAGTGCATGCTGGATCTCAGAAAGAAGAATGTGGTTGTTTTTCATCTTCTGCATCATACGGCTGTCATACCGGCAGGATCGTTGATTGTAATTTCCTTTGACGGAAGACATGGCGATCGCTGCCCGATCATACATGGTCCTGACAGGGGTATGGCAGTCTGAGATGCTGTACAGGCCAAAAGCAGGAAGAAAACCTACATTGCCCTGATAATTTTTTATATATCCCATGATCTGATGCTGAAGGCGGGCAATCGAAGCATGGTCATCGGGAAGAATGATACAGAAATCATCATCTCCCATATAACCTGCGATCCCTCCGTGTTCATTCTGCGCATTTTTAAGATGGCTGCCGATGTCGATTAGGAATTGGTCACCGGCTTTCTGCCCGTACCATTCATTAAAAAGTTTGAAATGCTCTATATCGATGGCCATCAGACAATAGGGCTTGTCACCCGAATGCTTAAGAAATTCACTGGCCTTTTGAAGGAAAATATTTTTTCTGTACAAGCCGGTCAGATAGTCAATGGAATTGGATGGTTTTATTTTACTGTCCTGAGAGACCAAACTGCTTAACTCTTTTTGCTTCTGTTCTTGGATATCCTGGACAAAACAAAAAATAATCTCATCGCCGTTCTCGCTGTGTCTGATTGGGACTGCGGTCTGGGAAACCCAGCAGTAACTGCCGTCAGTTTTTTTCTTTCGGAACTGTCCAAGCAGCAAGGGGGAAGGGGTGGCATCCTCCAGCCGTTCTGCAATGGTATCTAGATTCCAAAAATCCAGAAAAGCAGCGGTGTCCTCAGAGTGGATCATATGGCGGGCTGTATCCTTAAGCAGTTCTGACAGAGACCCATCTTCTGCTAAATTGACATATTTATCAGACCTATGATACAGGGTCTTGTAGGTATTTTTTGTTAGGTTTAGTTCAAAAAGTTCGTCATAAGTAGACAGATCGGTTAGGTTATAAAACAGATTTTTATTCCCCTCATAAATCGATCTGGACAGGAGTACATGGCAGACTCCGGCATCGGGCCAGCTGATCGTACCAGTATTTACTTCCACCCATTGATTCAGCTTTTTGTTATAAAACAGAGTGCTTTCATTGTCCGGTACATTCAGAGGGCAGCCGCAGCAGGGGGAATCTTCCGCACAAAAAGTCTCATAACAGATATCACCGCAGCAGATCTCGGGAAAAATCTGTTGAAGTTCTCTGTTAAAGTGAACAATTCTGTAATTTTGGTCAATAATATAGATACTGGTTTCAGAAGTAAAATTTTTTGGATTCATATACCTGTTCCTGTCAGACAACTTCACTATAATTTTCACTACTATTATAGTATTTTTTAGTGAAACCAGTCAATGAAATGTATGACATTTTCCACATGATTTCCGTTCGGCTCTTAGAATGCCTCACTCCAATCATGTAGAAAATGGACGTAATGTCTGATGGAGAAGGGCTTCTGTCAAAAAGGAGCAACTTTTCGAAAGTTATTCACCACTATTTCCGTCGCGCTTTTGAAATGCGCTCCTCCAATAGTGGTAAATAACTTTCGTGGAGCAGCCCCTTTTGACTCACATCAACCTACATTTTATATGCCTTCTGATTAGTACAATTCAAAAGAACAACAGCCATCTCCAGCAGACATTACGTCCATTTTCACCAGTTCGGAGGCTTTGCTGAAAGTTAGAAAATCTTACGTCCCTGAGACAGCAAGCCGGAGAACTGGTGAAAATGTCATAGAAATAAGCGAAAAGGGTCAGAAATAATTTGACAAAGAGGATGAAGCTGAATTATAATAATCCAAAAAGCGTGAATGAAGAAAAGTAACATAGATTATCGCTTCCAGTGAGCGGGAGACAGTGGAAACCCCGCAGAGTGAATTTATGTGAAGAACACTTCGGAGCTGCAATCTGAACGTCCAAAGGATTAGTAGGTGCGCCGCAGGCTGTGCGTTATTCAGCATACCAGAGAGGCTGCTTTGGCGGCAAAACAGGTGGTACCGCGGACTTTACAGTTGTTCGTCCTGAAATGAACTTTTAGGATGGGCAGCTTTTTTTGTTACATTAATAAAAGAATGAATTATGCAAACGATTTGAAGTAAAAGGAGAAAAAAATGTCAGATATGTACCGCAGCAAAACAATGGACCAGATTTCCGAAGGCGATATCGGGTCCCAGTTAAAGATCGCCGGATGGGTGGAAAACATCCGTGACCACGGCGGAGTGTCATTTATTGATTTAAGAGACATGTACGGTGTGATGCAGGTCGTGTTAAGAGACGGGGATCTTCTGAAAGATGTAAGGAAGGAAGAATGCCTTTCAATTGAAGGAGTCATTGAAGAACGTGATGAGGAAACCTACAACCCTAAGATCCCTACAGGAACCATTGAGCTGGAGGCACACAAGATCAACGTGCTGGGAAAAGTATACACAGACCTGCCGTTTGAGGTGTCAAGTTCCAAGGAAATCCGTGAGGATGTCCGCCTAAAATACCGTTATTTAGATCTAAGAAACCGCAAAGTAAAAGATAATATCAAGTTCCGGTCGGAAGTCATCAGCTTTCTGAGAAAAAAGATGGACGATCTTGGATTTATGGAAATCCAGACACCGATTCTCTGTGCATCCTCTCCGGAAGGCGCAAGGGATTATATCGTGCCTTCCAGAAAATATAAGGGCCAGTTTTATGCACTGCCTCAGGCACCGCAGCAGTATAAGCAGCTCCTGATGGTGTCCGGCATTGACAAATACTATCAAGTGGCACCTTGCTTCAGGGATGAGGATGCCCGTGCTGACCGTTCTCCGGGAGAGTTCTACCAGCTGGATTTTGAGATGAGCTTTGCGACCCAGGAAGATGTATTTAAGATTGGTGAGGAAGTTTTAGCTGAGACATTTAAGAAGTTTGCGCCGGAAGGTTCTAGCGTCACAGAGACACCGTTTCCAGTGATCAGCTACGAGCAGGCGATGCTGGAATTCGGTACAGACAAACCGGACCTGAGAAATCCACTGCGTATTGTGGACGTAACAGACTTTTTCCAGAGATGTACCTTCAAACCGTTCCACGACAAGACTGTGAGAGCAATCAAGGTCCATGCAAACCTGTCTAAGGGATTCCATGAAAAGCTTCTGAAGTTTGCCCAGTCTATCGGTATGGCAGGGCTTGGATACCTGGAAGTAAAAGAGGACATGACCTATAAAGGGCCGATCGATAAATTTATCCCGGATGACATGAAGAAAGAGCTGGCTGACACTGCAGCACTTGAGGCCGGAGATGTGATCTTCTTTATCGCAGCCAGTGAAAAGCTCGCATGCCAGTTTGCAGGACAGATCAGGGATGAGCTTGCGGCACGTCTGGATCTCTGCGAAAAAGACGCATACCGCTTCTGTTATATCAACGACTTCCCGATGTACGAGAAGGATGAGGAGACAGGCCAGACTGCCTTCACCCACAATCCATTCTCCATGCCGCAGGGAGGTTTAGAGGCATTGAATGAAAAGGATCCTTTGGATATCCTGGCTTACCAGTATGATATCGTGTGCAACGGAGTGGAACTGTCCTCCGGAGCCGTGAGAAATCATGATCTGGACGTTATGGTCAAAGCATTTGAGATTGCAGGATATAATGAGGAGACACTGAAAGAAAAGTTTGGGGCTCTCTATAATGCGTTCCAGTTCGGGGCACCTCCTCATGCAGGAATGGCACCTGGAATTGACCGGATGCTCATGCTTTTAAGAAATGAAGAAAATATCCGTGAAGTCATCGCCTTCCCGATGAGCGGAACTGCACAGGATCTTATGTGCGGGGCTCCGGGAGAAGTGTCAGAGCTTCAGCTTCGTGAGACACATATTAAAGTCAGAGATTAAGTGTGGTATTTTCCACATGGTTTCCGTTCGGCTTTTAGAATGCCTCACACCAAACATATAAAAAATCTAGAAAGAGTAACGAGTAAAGCCGTACATTCAGAAATGAATGTGCGGCTTTCTGCATATAAATGGTAAATGAATAAGCAATTTACGGGAGGAAGCCTTTTTGGGAACTCTTCTTCAGATCATATTCATCAACCTGGTAGTGTCCTTTGACAATATCGGAGTCATTGCCCTTGCCACCAGGGGGCTTTCAGAACACCGTGCAAAGGCTGCCAGGAATCTGGGAGTCTGGCTTTCAATTTTACTCAAAATGATCTTTACGGGGATCATTGGTTTTTTATTTCGTATTCCATGGCTGCATATCCGGATCATTGGCGGAGCCATGCTGTTATATGTGACTTACACAATGCTTAAAAACAGCCCGGAACCTGGCCAGGCAGAATATAAACAAAATGAAAAGGATAATTTTTGGATGGCCATTGTATCTATTGTGGCAGCCGACGTGAGCATGAGTTTTGACAATGTCCTGGCAATCCTGGGAATCGTCTCAAAAGACGGCACCGCCATGGGGATAAACGACCTGCTGCTGATCTTTGCAGGCCTTGCCCTGTGTGTACCTGTACTCCTCTGGTTCAGCGGAACAATCGCCGGATGGATGGAAGAATTCCCAATTCTCAATGACATCTGTGCGGGATACCTCGTGTACACTGGCGTGCGGATGATGATGGAGGATGAGTTTGTCTCTCTGTTCCTGCAGGAGATCAACTTTTCCATTGCAGGTCCGTGTGCCGCACTGGCCGGAATCCTTGTGGCCTGTTTCAAAATATTTTCCGAAGAGAAAGAGTTTACCTATCACTGCGGAAAAATACTGATCGTCTGCATGACTGCTCTGGCCGCCTATGCGGTCATGGATCTGGCCGTTCTCTCTTATCTGAGCACAGACCCCTCACCAAAAGGGATTGAGCTGAGTCTGGAGGCACTGTACGGATTCGTGCCAAAGGGAGTCAATGCAGTCCATCTGACCTCCATGTCATCGGGTATCCTGGAACTGTGTGTCGCTGTCTATGCCGCGGATGTCATGAAAAGATTTGAGCACAGGCCCTTTTTAACAAAGTTCTTCCAGACAGAGCGGACACTGCTGCGTCTGCTTGTCTTTGAGACATTGATCTATGCGGCGGGGCTTACGTTAAATTTCGGTTTGGGAAAACTGAACCCATGGGTGTTTCTAAGCGGCTTTATTTTTGAGCTTTTGCAGCTCAGTGTTTACGCAGCTGTGTTCTGTATGTTCTGTTCCCGCTGCAAAAACAAAGCATTGGGACTGGGACTGAGTTTCTTGTTCCTGTTACTGGAAGCCGTTATCTCCTCGGTTTTGATGCTGGATGAGACCAGTATCCTGGCGGGTATGTTTCCGAATTATTACCTGGAAAACCTGGAGGCCCATATGAATGACTTGATCTTTGTCATGCGGGGGATCTTTATGTCGGCACTTTATATCATGCCTGCCCTGTGGATCGGTTCCGGCAGGGTGAGAAGGTGATAACACACAATGTCTATTAGCAAAGCAGGAAGCCGGCACCGCCATATATAATCAGCAGTGCCGGCTTTGTAATTATGTAATGTAGAAGCTTAAAGTTATTCCATAACTCCCACTTCATCCGGCACGATCACGTCCGCCTCTGTGCAGGCAAGAATGTCGTCCACCGTATAGCCGGGAGCAACTTCTCTGAGGACGAGGCCCTCGCCTGTCACCTCAAAATAGCACCGTTCGGTTACAATATCAGTGACACATTTAGCTCCAGTGAGGGGAAGTGTACATTTTTTAAGGATCTTTGAAGCACCGTTCTTCTCGCAGTGATCCGTGGCAACAATGATTTTTTTCACTCCGGCACAGAGATCCATTGCTCCTCCCATGCCTGGAGCAAGCTTGCCCGGGATCGTCCAGTTGGCGATATTTCCTTCCTGATCAACCTGCAGCGTTCCCAGTACGGTGGTATCCACATGGCCGCCTCGGATGAAAGCAAAAGAAGTCGTGTGGTCACAGATGCTTCCGCCTTTGATAATGGAAGCGGGTTGTCCCCCGGCGTCGATGATATCCGGGTCAGCATCCTCCCATTTTGGGGTGGAGCCGCAGCCGACAATACCGATCTCAGCTTCCAGCCAGAGCTCTACACCTTCAGGCAAATAATTGACACACATCATAGGAATACCGATTCCTAAATTTACAAAATCCCCGTCTTTGAAAAACTTTGCACAACGGGATGCGATCAGTGCACGTCCTGTAAGTTCCGCCATTACTTTCCACCTCCTTCTGCTTTTGCCCTCGCACGCTGCCACATAGGGCAGAAAGGTTTCTTTTCACCAGTTCTTACATAAACCATATCGGTGATAGGAGCAGGCACGTCAATCTCATCAGGTCCCAGTTCTCCAACTTCGACCAGCTCTTCAACCTCAACAATGACAATGTCTGCGGCAAAAGCCATATAACTGTTGGTGGCTCTTCCGGTGTAACGGAAAGCAATATTTCCGATGGTATCAGCTTTCCACGCCTTGATCAAGGCGACATCCGCGTGGAGCGGAAGTTCCAGCAGATATTCCTTGCCATCTATGGTCAGCTTCTGCTTTCCTTTTTCAATATCTGTACCCACACCGGTGGGGGTAAGGCAGCCGCCGAGGCCCGCTCCGCCGCAGCGGATCCGTTCTGCAAACGTACCCTGGGGGACAAACTCCACCTTTAAATCACCTGCGAACATCTGATCCCGGGCTTCCGGGTTTAAACCAATGTGAGTTGTGATGAGCTCCTTTACTAATTTTTCATGGATCAGCCTTCCAAGTCCCTGGTCAGGCATGCCGCCGGAGACAGCTATAGCCGAAATGTCTTTGACACCCTTTTCCAACATTCCGGTAATCAGCTCTTCGGCAGAGTGTTCTCCATGCCAGTCTCCAAACATGATCGTCTGGCCGTCATGGATTTTTGCGATTGCTTCTTCCTTGGTCACTACTTTTGAGATCAATATCGTTACCTCCTTTCAGTGCAATGCCTATTTCCCCTGGAATTCAGGTCTCCGTTTTTCCATAAATGCGGAGCAGCCTTCCTTGAAATCTTCCGTATTGGAACACTCATGCTGTGTCGGAATTTCTACATCCTCTAAATAGCGCTCGTAATCAGAGAATGCGGCAGCATAGATCTGCTTTTTAACATTCTTATAGGATACCTGAGGGCCGGCGGCCAGCCTCTTAGCAAACTTGGCAACTTCCGCATCCAGATCTTCCTTTGTTGTGACCTTGTACACGAAACCAAGATCTTTTGCTTCCTGTGCGTCTACGGGATGTCCGGTTGCACAAAGTTCCATTGTCTTCTTTTCACCGATCTCTTTTGCCAGGAGATAGGCACCGCCGGTATCCGGGACAAGTCCGATGTTTGAAAAAGCCATGATAAACTTTGCGTTGTCTGCCGCAATGATAAGATCACCGGAAAGGGCAAGGCTGAAACCGGCACCTGCCGCAGCGCCGCTGACTGCCACGATCACCAGCTTGCTCATGGATTTCAGGCCGTTGGTGACTTTGCCGACCTTGCCGATGAGTCCATCCATATTTATCTCACCGCCGCTTTTGATCAGATCATAAAAATAACCGATATCACCTCCGGCTGAAAATGCTTTCGGTGCTCCTTTCAGTACAACGACCCTGGCATCCGGATCTGCCTCAGCCTTTTCAACAACATAGATAAGTTCATCTGCCATCTGTTCATCAATGGCGTTCAGGTTCTTAGGATAGTCCATCGTTATAGTTGCAATTCCGTCTGCCACATCATAATGCAGTTTCTGAAGTTCCATCGCAAACCCTCCTTTTATGGGGCATTTCATTGTCTGGATACGATTGAAAAGATCCTCCTTTCTCATCTGTATTGATACCTATATTTTACTCTTAATGACAGATAAAAACAAGAATAATCAGACTATTTACATTACTATTATAGTGTTATTTGTTTTGATAAAAAGCTTCTATTTTTATAAAACTAATAAGAAAAAGCTAAAAAGGGAGAAGGACAGTGAACGACAAAGTGTATGAATATGAATCATTAATTTATAAGGCCGGTGAGACTGGTGGTGCCTATGTAATATTTCCCTATGATATCAGGGAAGAATTCGGCTGCGGAAGGGTAAAGGTACATGCCACGTTTGACGGTGAACCGTATGATGGAAGCATTGTAAATATGGGAATTAAGAATAAGGACGGCACGGTCTGTTATATTATCGGCCTGCGAAAGGACATCCGCCAAAGGATCGGAAAGCAGCCGGGAGACCATGTTTTAGTGACGATAAAGGAAAGAGAATAGAGAAAGATCTTGATGCTGTTATGGACATGCGCGATCAGTATGATATAATTTAATTAAATCTGAGTTCAGCAAGGAGGGTCTTATGAGAAAATGTATTCACTGCGAAGAACAAATGCTTGAGAATTTAGACGTAAAAGTTGAAGGCGCCGCATATGGGCTAAAGATCACAAAACCAGGTATCTTTAAGGAAAGCCTGGGAAAGGTACACTGCGCAGTATGTCCGCTGTGCGGTTATCTGGAATTTTATCTTGAGGACACAGGGAAGGTCAAGTAATAGTGGATAAATAGAAAAGTAACAGGCACGGGTACACCCCGTGCCTGTTGCTATTCAACCGTAATCTCTCCACAGATAAGCTGAAAGCTCTCGGTGACCATGCCCAGATAGTCTTCGTCTACCAGGACGACCAGCGTGTCTCCGGAGTGTACAACAGTGCTTCCCTTGGCAATGATCTCATCTTTGCCCCGGCTGATGGTGACGATGAGGCAGTGCTCTGGCCATGCCACGTCTTTGATCTTTTTCCCCACGGCAAGGCAGGTTGTTCCCACGACAAAACTGGAGAGTACCTTTCCTTCTGCTGCGTCCGTTGTCTTTAATCCCTTTTTTGCGAGGATGCGGCCGAGAAGGCTCTCATAGATCGGCTCGCTTTTCAGCAGGTGGGCGATGACATAGGCTGTCAAAGATACCACAGCCAGAGAAAGGAAATGTTCAAAGGTACCTGTCATCTCCGCGATCAGAATAACGCCGGTGATGGGAGCCCTGACAATGGCAGTGAAAAATCCGGCCATGGCAAGGATAATAAAGTTAATGATATAGTCCTGGCTGATGCCTGTAAGTTCTGTGACAGAGGTTCCGTAGATAGAGCCGATGTAGGCGCCCAGGATCAGGAGTGGGAAGAAGATACCTCCCGGTGCTCCGGAGCCAAAGCTGATAGCTGAAAACAAAAACTTGCCAATGAGCAGAAGTACCATAGTCCCGATCAGAAGATGCCCGGTCTCCAGGCGTTCGATCATGGCATGCCCTCCTGCAAGAACAGAAGGAAGGCAGTAGCACAGCACACCCGATACAAGAAACGGGATCACAGTCCTGTACTCTGGTTTTAGAAAAGAGAGTTTTGTGTAGACATCCTGTCCTTTCAGCATGACCCAGTTATATAGAGCACCAGCTGCCCCCAAAATAATTCCCAGAAGGATTAGCAGCCCGTAATACTTTAACGGAAGGGCATACTTCAGCCTGAATTCAAACACGGGAGATAAGCCGAATACATTTTTTGATATAAAATCTGAAGTCAGCGCTCCGGCAGTGACACAGACCAGCATGGAGCTGTTAAAATTCTTCTGGATCTCTTCCAGGGCAAACATGATGCCTGCAAGAGGCGCGTTAAAGGCGGCCGCAAGACCAGCTCCGGAACCGCAGACCTCCATGATGCGCTCCTTTGTCTTGCTCTTTTTGGTGATCTTGGCAAGTCCCTTGGCAGCCATGGCACCAAGCTGCACCGAAGGGCCTTCCCGTCCGAGAGACAGCCCTCCTATGATGGACAGGGTTCCGCCGATGATCTTGGTGATCAGAACACTGATCCAGTTCTGGCTGATATACCCCTTCATTTCCCCCTGTACCTGGGGAATACCGCTTCCGGAGCACATATCGTCCCACTTGACCAGCCGCCCTACGATCAGCCCAAGGGCCACAAGGACGACAAACCAGCCGGCTATGTACAAGGCATTTCCTTTTGTAAAGTCTATGATACGGAATAAAAGAGATTCCGCATGGTTTAATAAAATACGGTAGATGACGGCAATGCAGCCGGCAAATAACCCCACTAACAGTCCTTCGAACACAATAGACACGGACAGTGCGTGGGGATTTTCCATCTTTGAAGTTTTCATATATGACAATCCTCCTTTGTCAATTCCATTTTATCACAAGATGTGCGAAAGAAAAAGCAGTCAGGCCATTTACAAGGTTTGCAAAACGGGGCCTGATAGTTTATAATACACACGTATATTATAAAGAAATTTAAGCAACAGATTGGAGAACAAAGTATGCCACCGATTACAAATGACTGGGC
>OLSH01000984.1_pt1 | contig 18116 bp, 14 predicted proteins | sample 1643221 | NCBI WGS metagenome assembly OLSH01 (sample SAMEA3136681, study PRJEB25190) | human gut metagenome | biome: human gut; feature: human-associated habitat; material: faeces | place: Austria | collected 2013 | reverse complement strand
AATTTTCAGGGTTTTACATACTGTCTAATCTTCAATTATCAAGGTTCTTTGTTGTTGACTGTCTCAGCAGCAACTTTGATAGTTTATCATATTTGCAACTGTTTGTCAACAACTTTTTTTATTTCTTTTTCGTTGTCTGTTTCAGCAGCAACTTTTATATATTACCATATCGGTTACTGTTTGTCAACGACTTTTTCAACTCATTTTCCAGAGTTGTCCCACCGTTTTTCGCGGTGGTATTTAATATATCACTACTTTCTCAACTTGTCAAGGGAATTTGTGCCATTTTTTTATACAATTTTCAACTTTATTTTCGCGCCACTAAATGTGCTTAATTTTTCTGTATTTCTCTATATTTTGTGGTTAATATAAAAATCGCTGTTTACAGATGTTTCCATCCCCTCCCAGCGATTTGTTTTAATTATATATATTAAAGGAACAATTATATTTTTTTCTTCTATAGAATACCCCGGATAATGCCGCCCAGTACAATATTAATCAGATTATACTGATATATAAACCGCAGCCAGGTACTTGCGTTGATCTGTTCCTCCAATGTCATTCCCAGAGGTGTTGCCGCAAAGATTCCTACTAAAAAACAGCCAATCCACAGTAACAGCAGTCCCTGGATCAATCCCAGGACAGCACCTGCTATGTGATTCAATCCATACAGTATGGGCAGCCGCGCTATGAGATCCAGCCACCGCACCACCAGATGAATCAGGATATAGACGACTGCAAACAGGATGATGGAGCTGACTGCATTGATAAGAATATCAGCCAGATATGTGCTGACGTATTCCGCAAACTGGTCCACTCCCAGCATATGATAAAACTCGCTGTTATTGTTTTCAAGCAGCATTTCCTTTACGGATTGGGGCAGGTTAAGGTTCTCAATGGCAATGCGCTGCGCTGCCGGAAGCTCCGTGTTTTCCGTGGACGGTTCCTCCCAGCCAGCTGCATTCAGTATGGCCTCTGCCGCACTCTGGCGTATGGAGGGATTATCCTTGATAAAACCCGTCATATACGGAGTGGCAACCTTTACCAATATAATGGTAAGTAACAGCGCTCCCAGGGAAACGCACTGCTTCAGCGCCCCCCTGTAATGCCCATACAGCACCATGCCAATGAGAAAAACACCTGCACCGGCAGACAGCCAATGTTCTAATATCATGTCCATATAATTTCAGTCTTTCTTTTAGTTGAATATCAGGAGTTCTATAGCGTCCGCAACTCCATCCTCGTCATTTGTCAGAGTAATCCGATCTGCCGCGTTTTTAGCTATGTCCAGTCCATTTCCCATGGCAATGCCCACTCCGGCTGCTACCAGCATGGAGATATCATTTTCCCCATCACCAAATGCCATGGTGGCCTCAGGGGCAATCCCAAGATAATCTGCCAGCCACATGAGCGCAATACCCTTTGTGGCTCCCAGGGCATTGATTTCCAGATTATTATACAGGGATGAGCTGATGACAATGCCTTCTACCGTGGAGAGTTCCTTTCGCAGCGGCACTATGTCATTCACATCAGCCAGATATACGTTGACCTTCTCCACATCCTTCTTACAATCTGTCACGTACTGCAGGATATTAGGCACAACATCCCTGGTGGAGAGTACCATCTTCTGAATCACAGGACTCAGGCCGTAGTCTTCCATATGTTCGATGAACTCAGGCTGCGAAATCCCCCTTCCATCTATATACGGATCATACATTGCCCTGTACTTTTTCACGATATCCATGACTTCCAGCGCCTTTGCATTGGACAGTGTACACCGCTTCAGACTGATTCCCTTAACAAGGTCCGCCACCGTTCCGCCGTTGGTGGTTATGGCGTAGTTGACCCCCGGCAGGGACCGTACTGCCTGCGTGATACCATCCACTGCCCTGCCCGTGGTCGGTACAATCTGTATGCCCATACGGGCACAGCGCTCCAGCGCCCTGCGGTTGCGCTCTGACAGGTTCTTCTGGCTGTCCAGCAGAGTACCATCAAGATCCAGTGCAATCAAACCTATGGTCATCATATAAAATGCTCCTCTTTCAATATCAGAAGACCGTCCCTGTCATACTTGGACGAGAATATTCCTGTAATCCGCTTAAAGAAGGATGGATTCTCCGCCTTATCAGCAGCTTCCTCTATTAAGTCTTCAGCATTTACCTTTGTAAGAGGTACGCCGTCCTCCTCCATAATTTCAATCCGCTCATAGAGGGCCAGCATGCTCTTTCCTGAAATAGTGCAGTCAATGTCGCTGGCATATTGGCATGCATATTGAGCAAATTCATCAATATCCATCTCCTGCTGGTCATCATAATCCGGTTCATCCGGCTGAGGCAGGACCGGTGGGTTTTCCACCGCCTTTAGAGGAACTTCTTTCTTAGGAGGAGCTGTCTTTGCCGCATCTGGCTTCTGCTCTGCCTCTGGTTTTGGCAGGCTCCTGGGTGCGGCTGGTTCCGGTACAGGCTGAACCTTACTAGCGGCTGGTTCTTGGGACCGGCCCTGGACCTTCCTGGGCACAGCCGGTTTTTCTGTCCTGCGAAGCTGCACAGGACGCACGGGGCGGTCATCTCCTTCCGGCCCCACATAGGCAGCCTCTTCCGGCCCCATCTTCCCTACATATTTAAACCGTTTGGCTAATCCCGGATATACCTTATGGATACGGGTCAGATTACCCGCCACATCTATAAGGACTACATTCATGCCGGTCTCATCCCTGGCCATCAGCTGATTCAGCTCCTGAAGGGTGGATTCCTCCATGGCACCCGCCTGTTCAATAATCAGGTCCTTGCCTGTCAATTTGTCCGCAATGGCAAATACGCCTTTGCTGTTAAGCCTTTCTCCTGTTATCTTGGCAGCCTGGTTCTTAGCCCCTGTCTCCTTATGAATCTTCTTAAGAAGTTCAATGGCCCGGTCCAGACCCGAACTGGAATACTCAGCTTCTATCATGAAATGATGCGATTCCCGGACAGATGACTCTCTCCCCAAATCCTTTATGTCGGTCAGCACCCGCGTCTGGGCAGATGTTGTCTCCGGCCTGTGACGTCCATCTGATATCCCGGACATCTCCTTGGCCAGATTTGCCTGAACCTCCGCCTCATGCATCCTGGCCCGCACTGCTTCATCTGACAGAATCCGGGGCTTCTCCGGCATCCATCGGGACTGTGTCTCCATTACAGGCTCCTCTTCTTCATCCGAATCCTCAGGCTCTATGGTAACCCGGGCGTGTGCGCCCTCATCCTCATATGGTTCCTCATCCCCGGCGGCATTCCCGTGGTGTTCCTCCGGGTACCCGGCTTCAGCGCCGTCTTCTGTGTCTTCCTGCAGGTTCTGGTCCGGATATTCATTTCCGTAATGGTCCCGCTGTCCATATGCCTCCTCGGAACCATCTTCATCCGTATAGGCATCTTCCTGATATGCCTCTGCCTGATATCCGTGTTCCGTATATCTCTCCTCCGGATATTCATCTTCCGCGTATCCGCCTTCCTGGTATCCGCTTTCTGCGTATCCATTTTCCCGGTATCCGTCCTCCGGGTACTCAGCTTCCGGCTCCATGACAAAAGCGGCCTCCTGGCGGGCCATATAGGACTGGGGAGAGACTTCCGTTTTCCTCTCAGGCATGGGTTCATAGTCCGCGGGCCGTTTTCCGGCGCGATACTCCTGCTCCACTGCCTTGAGACGGGCCTCATACTTATCCCTGTTTTCCACCAGATCCATCTGATACTTTGTCAGAGGCGCAAACTGTATCTTAAGCTCCATGGCCTTCTCTACATATTTCCCAAGGCCGAACATAAGCATAATCTTGTCGCAGGCCATGATGCAGAGTTCTCCCATACCAGCCTCCGCATACAGCTCTGCCAGCTCATAGAGCCATTTTTCATCCAGTTCAATGTTACAGTACTGCTCCAGGGTATGAATCAGCTGCTCTGCGGGCGCTCCCTTTGCCCCAAGAATCAGGTAGCGCAGAATATACTGCCTGGGGTCATCCGGCGCAAGGTCACAGAACTCCCTGTAGTAATCCTCTGCCTCCTGAAAGCTGCCCTCCTTGATAGCCAGCTCCGCCAGCTTGAACAGCAGGCGCTTTCCTATGGGTGCCCGTTCAAATGCCAGCAGCAGAATATCCTTGGCCTCCTGGTACTCTTGGTTCTTCTCATAGATGGTTGCCACCATGGACAGGATGTTTACATTCCGAACTCTGCGCCAGTCTATGGTATCGGCTATCTTCATGGCCGTTTCATAGTCGCCGCGGCTTACCATCTTCTTAATCTGCTCAACTTTTATGTTAAACTCGTATTTATCCATCTTTTGCATCTCCCTATCGCTAGTTCCCGGTATGGAAATCTGCTGTCTAAAGTTCCGTCCTGCCTTCCAATGCCCGAAGAAGTGTTACTTCGTCTATGTATTCCAAATCTCCGCCAACGGGTACTCCGCTGGCAATTCTGGTCACTTTAATCCCTGTAGGCTTTATCAGCTTGCTTATGTACATAGCTGTGGTCTCGCCTTCCAGGCTGGAATTGGTCGCAATGATGACTTCCTCTACATCCGACTGGAGCCTCTGCATCAATTCCTTCAGCTTTATATCCCCCGGGCCAATCCCCAGCATAGGAGAAATGGCTCCATGCAGCACATGATAAACCCCATCGTATTTGCCAGTTTTCTCATAAGCAGCCAAATCCCTGGTATTCTCCACCACCATAATGGTCTTATGATTCCGCCTGTCACTGCTGCAGATAGGGCACAATTCCTTATCCGTCAAGGTGAAGCATTCCTTACAATAGCGCACGTTATTCCTGGCGCTCGTCATGGCTCCTGCCAGCTCCTCCACCTGCTCCTTTGGCATGTTGATGATATGGAATGCCAGGCGCTGGGCCGACTTGGCCCCAACTCCGGGGAGCTTAGACAGTTCCTCTATTAACTTGGTAATCTGACTGCTATAGTAATCCATTAGAAGGGGAAACCTCCGCCCAGTGCTCCGCCTAAGCCGCCTGTCAGCTTAGACATGGCCTCGCTGCTCTCAGCCTCCATCTGGCGGAATGCCTCATTGGCAGCCGCCACAATCAGGTCCTCTAACATCTCGATATCATCCGGGTCCACTACATCAGGAGACAGCTTAACGGATACCACTTCCTTTTTGCCGGACACGGTCACGCTGACCGCACCGCCGCCGGAAGCAGCCGTGTATTCTTTATTCTCAAGCTCCTTGGTGGTCTCCTCCATCTGGCGCTGCATGCGCTGCGCCTGCTTCATAAGATTATTCATGTTGCCAGGCATTCCGCCTGGAAATCCGCCACGTTTTGCCATGGTGTATTATCCTCCTATTATTTCCACTTATTCATCTTTATATTATTCATCCTCATATGTAATATCCATATGAATCTTTTCTTCCAATTCTTCCTGGGTCACGTAAATTGTATTAAGGCGCTCCCCCCGGCCGGCCAGTCTTGTCTTAAAGTAAATGGACCTGCCGAAATTAGCTTCCACATAGCGCTCCAGTTCCCCTATAACAGTAGGCCGCTTACCCATATCGTAGTTCATGGGATCCATAAACACGATGGTCAGGCAGCCTTCTCCCCCAGGCTCCACCACGGTGTCCCGCAGATATGACCTGGCGCCGCCTCCCATGCTGCGGACTATCTTGGCCCATTCGTTTCTCACCAGCTTTAAGTCTTCCAGCTGGGCCTGGGGAAGAGCCACCTTTTCCGGCATAACCCCCGGCTCTGGCTGAAGTCCCGGAGCATAAGGCACCGCTGCCTGGGGTACTGTTCCCCCATCCTGCCCTGGGCCTGCCCCTGTCTGGGGCACCTGTCCGGCAGGCGCGCTGCCTGCCGCCTGATAGGCAGCTGTCATGGGGATGGCCATACGGCCTGCCTCCAAATCCTCCATCTGAGCTTCCAAATCTCCTAAACGCTGCAGGATGGCATCCAGGTTGGGCTCCATGGAAGGATGCGTCAGCTTGATAAGAGCCACTTCTACCAGCACCCGCTTCTGGCTGGCATAGCGCAGCTGGTTGGACAATTCGGAAAAGATACGGATATACCGCATCAGCGTGGTTCCGTCCGCCTTGCCTGCATCGCTTCTCAGCTGCTTTAAATTCTCCTCCGACATATCCACCAGGCCCTCTGCATCGTCAGCGCTCTGGATTAAAAGGAGGTTTCTCATATACCATATAAAATCAGTGACAAACTGGCCCAGCTCCCGGCCCTGAATAACAATCTCCTCCAGGCTGCATATACAGTCCTTTGTCCTGCCCTCCACAATGGCGCCAAACATCCGGCTGAACACGCTGGAATCCACTGCCCCCAGAACCTCCAGGGCATTGTCATAGGTCAGCACCTTCCCGTAATGAAAGGCCACGCACTGGTCCAAAAGGCTTAAGGCATCCCTGAGCGAGCCGTCCGCTGCCTTTGCCACATAGAGAAGCGCTTTGTCCTCCACCTGTATCTGCTCGGCCTGAGTCAGCTCCCTCAGGCGGTCCGCTATGGTCTCTAGGGATATGCGCTTAAAATCATAGCGCTGACAGCGGGACAGAATCGTAATGGGAATCTTATGCACTTCGGTGGTGGCCAGTATGAAAATCACATAGGACGGCGGTTCCTCCAGTGTCTTTAACAGAGCGTTAAAGGCGCCTATGGAAAGCATATGGACCTCGTCAATGATATAGACCCTGTACCGTCCCTCTGTGGGAGGATACTGCACCTGTTCCCTTATATCACGTATGTTCTCCACACCGTTGTTGGATGCAGCATCGATTTCCACCACATTCATGGAGGAACCCGACTGAATGGACCTGCAGGTGGGACACTCATTGCAGGGACTCCCATCCACCGGATGTTCGCAGTTCACTGCCCTAGCAAATATCTTGGCTATACTGGTCTTACCTGTTCCCCTGGTACCGCAGAACAGGTAAGCATGGCCGATACGCTCCGACGTTATTTGGTTTTTCAGTGTCTGCACAATCGGGTCCTGGCCTTTAACATCCTCAAAGGAAACAGGACGCCATTTGCGGTATAACGCCGTATATGACATATTAGGCAACTCCTATTATTATATCTTGTTCATATAAATTTATTTTCAAATAAACGTTCATTTTCATCATCATGCAATTATTCATCGCCAAAGCTGATGCCCACCATCTTGGCTTCCTTAATCATGGAACACTCCGGGTCCACGGTCTTAAGCCTTCCCGCAACCTCAGAGAGGGGTACCTGGGTAATATCGTTGTTTTTCACCGCCACCATGTAGCCATACTGCTCCTGGGCAATCAGTCTGGCTGCCGCAGCTCCCAGCCTGGTTGCCAGCACGCGGTCATAAGAGCATGGCTCGCCGCCGCGCTGCATATGGCCCGGAACCGTAACCCTTACCTCGCTGCCGATGACTTCCTGTATCTTGGCCCCGATTTCATAGGCCACAGACGGATATACCACTCCGCTTTTCTTCTTTTCCTTCAGTTCCTTCTTGCTCATCTTGGCATCTTCCTTGGAAATGGCGCCTTCGGCCACTGCCAGTATGGAGAAGCGCTTGCCTGCCTTGGACCGCTTGGTCAGGGCATCGCACACAATATTGATATCATATGGTATCTCCGGAAGAAGTATGATGTCCGCCCCGCCTGCAAGACCCGCATACAGGGTCAGCCAGCCCACCTTATGTCCCATGACCTCCACGATGAATACACGCCCGTGGGACGCAGCCGTGGTATGAATGCAGTCAATGGCATTGGTGGCCACATCCACCGCGCTCTGGAACCCAAAGGTCATATCTGTGCCCCACAGGTCATTGTCAATGGTCTTTGGAAGCGATACCACATTGAGTCCTTCTTCGCTGAGCATGTTGGCTGTTTTCTGGCTGCCGTTTCCGCCCAGCACCACAAGACAGCTGAGCTTCAGCTTTTTGTAGGTGTGCTTCATAGCCTCCACCTTATCCAGTCCATTCTCATCAGGAGTACGCATGAGCTTGAAAGGCTGGCGAGAAGTGCCGAGAATGGTACCGCCCTGGGTGAGAATCCCTGAGAAATCTGATGATTTCATGATTTGATAATCTGCATACATAAGTCCCTTATATCCGTCTTCAAAGCCAATTATTTCCACGTCGTCAAACATATTATATAAGGACTTTGCCACACCTCTCATGGTGGCATTCAGTGCCTGGCAGTCTCCGCCGCTGGTCAGCATTCCAATTCTTCTCATATTGCACTTCCTCCTTATAGAGCTTCTTCGCTTTCTGTTATGTTTCCTGGGAATGGTTCTATTATACCCATTTTGTAATTATAACGCAAAGGTGTTTTCGGGGCAAGTATAATTTCGGGCAACCGGCCATTCTGCAATTGCCCCGCCTGCAGCAGGCCAGAACCGGCACACGCCATGCAGAAATACAAATGGGACATAAATCCGGTGATACAGTAACGTATCCTCAGATTTATATCCCATTTTTTAATTCCACGCACCTTGCTTTGTGCTGCTGCCACGAACGTTACTCATGCAGTTAACTCAATCCAGGCTGCCTCACGGCACACGGGAGGTTCCGCTTAGTGCTGCTGCATTCCTGCCCTGACACGGTTCACAGATTCCCGTTGCGTAAGACCCAGACGTCAACGCCACTTACACAAGGCAGCTTCGCAGCAAACAGCCCGAGGCAAGGTATCACCCCTGCTGGAGCGGATTGCAGGTACAGGGCACCGCTATCTCCCCGGCTGCGTGGAAACTTTATGACATATTAGGCCGTACATACGCAGATGTATCAACAAATGCCGGCATGGGCAGTTGTTGCAAACTGCCTGTTAAGTATAACCTGCCGGGACGCTTTTGTCAAGGCTGTGCCTCCACCAAAAATAACCTGGACAGATAATCTCCCTGGGGCACCGGACTGGTCCGTACGCCGCTGGCCCCGTCCGAAAGAATCAGGCCCGTGCTCATTAGTTCGTCCCCATACGTGGTATAGTCCATCTTATGCTCTGGACTCCCTGGTGAAGTCCATGGCAGTCCACCAGCCGCGTCCATGCTCCCTTGCATTGAGCCAGGTATAATTGGGATATACCCCAAGCCAGGGCGTCCCCTCTGTGAATCCTGCCTGCTCCGTATCATCCCACTGCATGGGCGTCCTTGCATTGTCTCGTCCCATGTGGCTGATGCAGCGTATCATCTCCTCATGGGAAATACGTCCGCTGCCCACCATCTCACGGTATACATTAAGGATTTCTATATCCTGGAAATCCTCTATGCTCTGCCCTGAAAATTCGTCATTCCCAATTCCTGTCCCTCATAGATATAGGGTGTCCCCTTCATCATATAGAGACAGACTGCCAGCATTTGGCAGACACCTCCCAGAACCTTGGGCCGTCATTGCCAAAGCGGGACACCGGGGAACGATAGCATTGTAATAATGCTCGTACTCTTCCCCAGGTCATTGACCTCCTGACTTCCCACATAGATGCCCTTGCCGTTCTTTACTTCCAGTACGTTCCTGGCTTCCAGAGGCGGTCACCGGGTTTTAAACCATTTTCCTGGATGTAATTCTGTATATATCGGATTATCTCTGATTGAAGAGTTGTACGCTGTATTTTACTGTCCATTCTGCTCACTCTCATGATGTTTTTGTTCAAGTTTATTAGATTAACATATTGCACAATTATCTATTTCTTTTTACGTTCACGCAGGTTCTGGAAGAAATCCGACATCAGCTTTGAACATTCCTGTTCAAGCACCCCCTCCACCACCTCTGCCTGATGGTTAAATCCCGGCACATGGAGCATGTCCAGTACGGACCCCGCACAGCCGGCCTTGGGATTCATGCATCCCATTGCAATCCTGGGTATACGTGCCTGCACAATCGCCCCGGCACACATGGGGCATGGCTCCAGTGTCACATACATGGTGCAGTCCTCCAAACGCCAGTCGCCCATTTTTTTGCATGCCTTTTTAATGGAGATGATTTCAGCATGGGACAGCACACTCTTATCCGCGTTACGCCGGTTATATCCCCTGGCGATGATCCTGTCCCCGCGGACAATCACGCATCCTATGGGCACGTCCCCGATAGCGGCCGCCTTTTTGGCCTGGCGAAGAGCCTCTCTCATAAACCCAACATCCCGCTTTCTCTGCTTCAAACGCTGCTCCTCTGCCGCAAGAGCTGCAAGGCGCTGCTTCTCCATTCTCTTTTCATAATTCCTGCGCCGTGTTTCCTGCCCCTTTAAACGGGCTGCTTCTGTTTCTGCTGCTTTTCTATTGTGATTTTCCTGGTTTGGTATTAGGATTTGCTGGTTTGGTTCTAGGGGCTGCTGGTTCGATGTTAGGGTTTGCTGGTTTGATTCTATGGGTTCCTCGTTTGATGCCATATCTTCCTGATTTAATACCATATTTTCCTCTCCTATATCAAATGGCCCTTTTGCCATGATTTGATTCCTCTTTTTTTAAAGCTTCATGTGTGTTATACTTTTTTATTATACAGAATAAATCAAAAATTGAAAAGGGACAGGTTAAGAGGCCATGAAAATATGCGGACTGCAAAAGACTACGCTGCTGGACTTTCCGGGCAGGGTGGCCGCAACTATATTTACAGGAGGGTGTAATTTCCGGTGTCCCTTCTGCCATAACAGCGGACTTCTGGGTTCAGACGCAGAAGAATATGAAACCCAGGAGGATATCATGGCGTTTCTGGAAAAACGCAAGCGGGTACTGGAAGGAGTCTGTATCACCGGAGGGGAGCCTACCCTGCAGCCGGACCTGGAGGATTTCATACGGATGGTGCGAAGCCTGGGTCTGGCTGTGAAGCTGGATACCAATGGCTACATGCCCGGAATATTGAAAGATTTGTGTGCCAAAGGGCTTTTGGATTGTGTTGCAATGGACATTAAGGCTGGACGGAATCACTATGAGAATGTAGCCGGAGTATCCGGCCTTTCCATGGAACGGATAGATGAGAGCATCGAATTTCTGCTGTCAGGCAGCATTCCCTATGAATTCCGGACCACCGTTGTCCGTGGTCTTCACACATCTGATGATTTCAGACAGATTGGACCGTGGATTAAGGGTTGTCCTGAGTACTACCTGCAGTGCTTCACGGAATCCGGAGAAGTACTTGTCCCCGGAGTCTATTCAGACTATACAAAGGATGAAATGATGGCGTTTGCTGATTTGGTTCGCCCCTATGTGGGGCAGGTTTCCCTGCGGGGAATTGATTACTAAGCCGAATATAGGATATTGGGGAAATTCAGTACAGAAATAAATTAATTGTATCGCCCCTTTCGGCGCGGTCTGACTGCGCCGGAAGGGGTGAAGTATTCTAATCCTGGTTTTCTAACCGCACATCCGTATACCAGTATCCAAAGCGGCCGTTCTGTGACGGCTGTTTTCTCGCCAGCACAAAATGCGGGAAGCCGAACATGGATGCCATGTATTTTTCATTGCTGTAATAATTGCCGGGGACCCCAAGTATATAACGGGTGCGCCCCTTTGTCTCATCACCGATGCGGGCTAATATCAGATAGCGGTAATTATAATATCCGTGCAGCAGGAAGCTGTTATTACCATAATTCCAGTTCTCCCTTGGAAGCAGTCCGATATCCTGAGGCTTAATTGTCAGAATCTCACACCCATTGGCGCTGTCAAATGCCTGTATCTTGGGATACCGCTTGCGGAAGCCATCCCACAGCCTGCCCGGGAAGTCAGACTGCTGCTCTTCCTGCTCCAGCCGTTCTAACCCCTGGGGATTTCCCAGTATCAGGGTTTCCTCGCCTGCATCAGCCACAGGTACTCTTTCCTCTGCCTGCCCAGCCGCTTCGCCGCTGTCACCTGCCTCCGGCCCGGCCGGCCGCTGCCTGCCCTGGGATGCCTGCTGGTTTCCCGGACGCCGGTTTTGCATCGGCTGCTGGTTTGACATTGGCTGCTGGTTTGGCATTGGCTTCTGGTTTGGTACCGGCTGACGGTTTGGCATTGGCTGCTGGCCCGGCATCGGCTGCTGGCACGGCATCGGCTGCTGGCCCGGCATTGGCTGCTGGCACGGCATCGGCTGCTGGCACGGCATCGGCTGCCGATTTGGAACTGGCTGCTGGCTCATCGAACTCTGGCCCGGTGTATGTTGACGTGACGGCATTATCTGATTGCCCGGCATCAGCTGGCGGGGCGGCCTTGGCTGTTGATTAGACATTGGCTGCTGTCCTGACATTGGCTGCTGCCCTGACATTGGCTGCTGTCCTGACATTGGCTGCTGCCCTGACATTGGCTGCCGATTCGATGTTGGCTGTTGACCTGGCATTGGCTGCTGCCCTGGCATAGACTGCCGCCTCCGCATTGGCTGCTGATTCATCGGCCCCATGCCCTGGTATGGCTGCTGATTCATCGGATACTGGTCTATCAGCCGCTCCTGGTCCAACTTTCCCCCGGAGGAACCCGTATGCACTGTTCCCGCAGGCATATGCCTGCGTGGCATCCCAGGCCTGGTCATAATGTTTGGTCTGGGAACCGTCCTGTTTTCCGGCATATTATCAGGCTTCAGGGGAATACGGGTATCAGGAACCATACCTTCCTGCCTGGGCTCTCCCATATTCAGCGGGTCATGGGCGGTCTGAAGCTCACGGGGCATGCTTCCATTTTCCTGATAAAGCTGTTTTCTGATAGATGTCACATTCTTTTCATCCCAGCTGTCCTGAGGCTGCTGCTCCCCAAAATCCCATTTGCCATTCCAGGCTCCACGGTCTGGTTCCTGCTCTCCACCCGAGTTAGGCGTCATCATTCCTGCCAGACCTCTATTTCGTAAAACTACCGTTTTCTCCGACTCCGCCGCTTTCTCCGATTGGCACTCTAATTGGGAATCCGGAATGCCTCCTGATTCCTGTGCTTCCTCTATTCCATCCGGCATTTCGTCCGGCAGGGATTCCGGCTCCAGCTCCATACTGCATTCTGCATCAGGTAACAGCTCCGGTTCCAGCGCCAAACCGTCCCTGGCCTCCGGATTCCCAAAAGCCTTGGACATTCCGGCCGGCTCTGCCTCTACTGACTCCGATAAAATTTCTTCTGCCCCGACTACTTTTTCCGCTATCTGATCCGATGCTTCTGCCGTTTGATTGGCTTCTGCCGTCTGATTAGCTTCTGCCGTCTGATTAGCCTCATCCTCCGCCCGGAACACCTCCTCTGACGTTCCGGCCGATACCTCTGCCTCCTGAACGGCCTCCGCAGTCCCCGCACCCCCATGACTGTCAGACATTTCCGAGGAATCACCCATCATTCCACTGTCCGCAGCCCGTTTTAAAGAGGAATTCTGAATCCCGCTCTGTTTGCCGGCAGCACGCATCTGACGCGCTCCTGCCGGAGAGCTGCTGAGCACAGGGCCATCCCCGTCTTCTGCTGCTTTTTCCCCAGACCGCAGCTCCTGATTCAGTTCTTCCACTTTTCTATGTATCTGAGCCTCTGCATCTCCCACTTTACTGGAGGTCACATCCGCCAGCTCCACTTCCGCCGCATGGGCTACTGCATCCTCCCAGATGGTTGTATATGCCCGCCATGTATCCCCCTGTTCATGTATGGTCAGGCCATAGCACTGGTCCATGCTGCAGCCGGAATCAGCGGCATTTTCCACATTTACCACGGCACGGAACTCACCGCCGCCGCTGCGGATAAATATACTGCCCAGGAAAATCTCCTTTCCCGGAGCCAGCAGATAAACCCCCAGGTCGCTGCTTCCAACGTAAACTTTCTTTACATTTACGCTGAGTTTGCATTGCCCATTCCGGGATTCCAGCTTGGCAAACCCAATATTCTTTCCTTTTACCTCGCCTTCATAGGCGTAGATATAAGATATCAATCTCCGATAATTGGTCATACTTTCACTCCTCGCACCCATAATCTGCAGCTGCCCTGTACACGGCCTATCTGCTTTTATAAATATTTTATGCATTTACCCCTTGAAAGTATGTTAGGAAAATGTTATCCTATATTTAAAGATTAATAGAAATTTTTTTCAAAACAGTGACCTTCTGGATATCCGGGGCACCGCAACTACTAATAATGTATGGAAAGGTGGCAATTATTATGAAAATCTACAAAGCAAAAGATTACGAAGAATTAAGCCGCAAGGCAGCCAGCATCATCGCTTCCCAGGTACTGATGAAGCCTGACTGTGTCCTTGGCCTGGCAACCGGTTCCACCCCAATCGGCACTTATAGGCAGCTGATTGAATGGTACAACAAAGGCGATTTGGATTTCTCCAGTGTAAAGAGCGTGAACCTGGATGAATACAGAGGTCTTACCAGGGATAATGACCAGAGCTACTACTACTTCATGTATAACAATCTCTTCAAGCACATTAACATCAACATGGATTGTACCAATATTCCCGACGGCACCCAGTCTGACAGCGATAAGGAATGCTCCCGCTATGAGGACGTGATTAAGAGTCTGGGCGGTATTGACCTGCAGCTTCTGGGCCTGGGACATAACGGCCACATCGGTTTTAACGAGCCAGACGAAGAGTTTGCCAAGACCACTCACTGTGTGGACCTGACCCAGAGCACCATTGAGGCCAATAAGCGTTTCTTTGCTTCCATTGATGAGGTTCCGAAGCAGGCTTATACCATGGGTATCGGAACCATTATGAAGGCTGAAAAAATTCTTCTGGTTGTCAGCGGCTCTGACAAGGCTCAGATTCTCCATGATGTGCTCTGCGGCCCTGTAACCCCTCATGTTCCTGCATCCGTACTTCAGCTACATAACGATGTGATTGTTGTTGCAGACGAAGCGGCCATGGCTAAATTATAATCAGGCCTGCTTATCACCGGCATACTTAATAATGATATTTTATCATCGGAAATCTTATATTATAAAAACCATGCCTCTCCCCCCGACCGGAAAGAGGCATGGTTTTTTAACTTCACATCACATATCAACAAAGCTCAAGACGGCTGCTCCTGGCCAATCTGTTCCTGGCTCATCTGCTCCTGAGCCAGCTTATTCCGGGACAGCTTCATGCATCCCAGGCCCCGCCAGGGTAAATGCCATCTGGCCTTGGTATCGGGAAACGTCTGGCCTCAGCGGCTGTCATGCCAGTAACCTGCGCATCTTCCTCTCCCGGCTGAGACAAAAGCTTTACAGTTCCCTCCAGGGCATCCTCATTCTCCTTTAGCATTCTGGCAGCTCCCAACTCACGGCGGCCAACACCAACCGCTTCCTCAACGCCCTTCAGCAGAATGGCTTCGCCCTGCCTCTTTCACTTATTTATTCAACAGACTCATAGTCTGCATTATAGGTAAGATAATCATTATCTCCCTGCTTAATGTCATCGCCTTCATAGTTGGCGCCGTTCACCTTAAGCTTAAGCTTGGACAGCTCAAAGTTCTCCGTAAAGGTATTGCCAATCTCAGTGAGGAACATCTTGTCGGAACAGCCCTCTGCGCTCTCAGCCTGATTTAAATCCAGGGTTCCAACCGCGTTCTCATCCTTGCCCTCAACGTCAAAACCAAGGACCTCTGTGCCGTCAGTCAGCACGCCGTATTCAATCAGCTTGTCTACCAGAAGCTGTGCGTCCAGCCCTTCCGTGTCAAGGGAATCCATATCCTGCACCAGGCTTCCTCCGCCGCCGTGATATACGGAAATCACAGCTACCGGCATAACGTTGGGGTCCGGAACTTTATCGCTGGCTCCGCCTGTGCTTGGCGGTATCATATCCTCCTGGGATTTAGCAGCAGCGGTGGTTTCTTTTTTCTGTTTTTCAGTGGTAGGTGTACAGGCTGCCAGGGATACTGCCATCAGGACGGTCATAACACCAATCAACCATTTTTTCATAATTGTAAAGCCTCCTTAAATAATCCTCTTAAAAGCTTCTGAACCAGTTATTGAGCTTTGTCAGCGCCTTTACCAGGGCCTCCAGCTCTTCCTCTGTCAGTTCTTCTACTACGCTGTCTATCATCTGTTCATGGAACTTCTTATGATGATAATATGCCTTAACTCCTTTTTCTGAAAGGGATATGAACACGACCCTGCGGTCCTCACTGCTGCGGTTACGGACTACATAGCCCTTTTTTACCAGGCTGTTCACGGATATAGTCAATGTTCCCACCGTAACCGACAGTTCCCGGGCTATGGATGACATGTTCTTTGGCCTGTCTATGCCTATAACGTCTATGACATGCATATCGTTATTGGTAATATCACTAAACTCCGAGGTGATAATTGCCTTCTGCTCTATATCATTGACATCGCGGAACAGGCTAACCAAAACTTCATTCAGCGTCTCGTAAGCTCCCACGTTTCTCCCTTTCACTTTCTGCTTCAAAAGCTTCTTACTGATTGTACAGTATTTTAAGTGTTCGCACAACCCCCTAAATCCTTATAAAATTCTTAAAAGGTTGTGATTTTTTTGTTTCTTTTACATGTTTATCCTGATTTACTTTTTAAATACAAGACGTGAAAATGTTTCTCCCCGTTCCTCAAAATTCCTGAAGATGCCATAGCTGGCAGCGGCCGGTGACAGCACGCAGCTTGTACCGGGCCTCGTTATCTGACGCGCCCGCTTGACCCCGTCCTCCAGATGCTCCGCCAGTATAAGCCTGGCCCTGTTCTTAAATTCAGGATAATATTTATGTATCTCCTGGTATATCCTCTTGCCCGTGGCCTCCATCAGGATAATATGTGGCACCGGACATTCCGACAGATACTCAATCAGTTCCCTGTAGTCGATTCCCCTGTCCATGCCGCCTATGAGTACTGTATCCGTATCCTTCAGCGTCTTAAGGGCCTGGATGGTGGTGTCGCAAATCGTGGAGATGGAGTCGTCATAATATTTCACGCCCTCCTGCTCCCCAATATACTGCAGCCGGTGGGGAAGGGGTTCGTACGTCTTAAGCCCCCGGGCAAATACCTGGTCATCCATTCCCAGTATGCTGCACACCCCATAGGCCACGCCGATGTCAAAATAATTATGCTGTCCCAGCAGCTTGATTTCATCCGTGGGTATACAAAAGGCTCTTCCCCGGAAGTGAACCCAGATGCCGTCCTGCTCCTGAACCACATCCAGCTCTTTGCCGCTGCCGTCCATACCAGCCCTTATCAGCCTGGAGGGACAGGTTCCCTCCTTTGGCAGGCACTGTACGTTGCAGATCAGGATGTCATCCGGGCGCTGGTTTTTAAAAATATGATGCTTGGCCTCCACATACTTTTCCATGGTGCCGTAATGGTCCAGATGCTCCTCATGGATGTTCACCAGAATTCCTATATGGGGTGAAACCGTCATATACTCCAGCTGATGGCAGGAAAGCTCAAACACAATCCTGGTGTCCGGCTTCACTTCCTCCATATGGTCCAGGGCCGGTATGCCTATATTCCCCACCAGAAGGGCATCCATGCCCGCCTGCTTAAGCAGGTGATACAGAAGGGTCGTGACCGTACTCTTACCCTTCGTTCCTGTGATTCCGATAATCTGATCCCGGAAACACTGGAAAAACACCTCTGTCTGCGACAATATACTGCACCTGTATTCTTCCGCAGGCCGCTCCAGGACAATGCCCGGACTTTTAAATACAACATCGTAGTCATCCATACATTTCTGGTAATCCGGGCCGGTATGCCACACCGTACCGTCTTCAGGCCTGGCGGCCGGAGCCTTTAAATCCGCTATATCCAGGACTTCATATGTTCCCAGCTGTCTGAGGACATTCCACGTGGACTGCCCTTCCCTGCCATAGCCCAGAAGCAGTATGCGCTTCCCCTTAATCCAGGGCTCTATCTTCTCTATCACGTTTGTTCTCCTTATAAGCCATCTGCACAGTATTTCCTCACCAGCCGTGCCAGGTCATCCGGAACCATGTTATTCCCGTCATAAAAGGATGAGTACTGGTCTCCCTTGGCCTCATAGGTCCCGTACAGGTCCGTGGTTCTATAATAGGAAAGAAGACGCGGCAGCGCTTCACCTGCTTCCTCCAGCCCCTTGATTGTAAGCACTATGGCCGTATTTATTTCATCGCGGCTGCCCACACACTCAAACGGTTTCTCTTCCTTTATCCCAATCAGCTGGTCCAGGGTTTCCTTCATGTCCCAATCGTCCAGCATGTTCCGGCCAAAGATATCCATGACCTCCTGCGGCGTAAGAAAGGGCGACAGAATCAGGTACACAAACAGGCACTTGGGGCAGTGTCCGCA
>OLSH01000981.1_pt1 | contig 18162 bp, 16 predicted proteins | sample 1643221 | NCBI WGS metagenome assembly OLSH01 (sample SAMEA3136681, study PRJEB25190) | human gut metagenome | biome: human gut; feature: human-associated habitat; material: faeces | place: Austria | collected 2013 | reverse complement strand
CAGTCCCGGCTTCGCCACATAAAATATAACGGAAAAGAATGACCGCAGCCTGCTGCACCCGTCGATCATAGCCGACTCCTCCAGCTCCCATGGGATCGTGGAAAAAAATGCGCAGGTATTCCAGATGGCAAACGGCAGAGTAAAGGAGCAGGACATAAGTATCAGCCCCACATAGCTGTCAATGAGCTGAAAATGTTTCATGATAATATAATACGGAATACACAGCAGGATTCCCGGAAACATCCGCGTCATCAGCACTGCCATCTTAATCTTCCCCGCCCCCAAAATACGGTACCTTGTCAGTCCGTATGCTGCCATAACAGACAGCACCATACAGATAGCAGTTGTCACAACCGTGATAAAAATACTGTTCATAAAATATCTGACAAAATTGGATTCAAAAATCACATGGCGGAAGTTTTCAAAGGTCACATAGGTAGGGATGATCTGCTTAGGATCATAAATCTGTTCCTGTGTCTTCAGAGCAGTCAGCACAACATACACAAACGGCGCCACAGCGGCAAATACCATCAGAACCGTAAAGACATAAGCAACTGCCATTCTGATATTCTTTTTCTGTCTTTTATTCAGCATCTTGCTCCTCCTCTACTCTTTCTCACTTACCATGCGCAGATATATCCCGGAGAATACTGCCATGAAAATAAATAATATCACAGACGCCGCTGCTGCCGTCCCGAAATTATGGTTGATGAAAGCCTCACGATAGGCAAAGGTATAAAGTATCTCCGTGCTGTACAGAGGCCCGCCTCCCGTCATCAGCCAGATGGTGTTAAAGCAGGATACAATACCTATAAGATTTAAGATCGTGGCAATTGCCAACGGCTCCTTAATAATGGGCAGGGTTATTCTCCAAAAACTTTGGAAGCGCCCGGCGCCGTCGATTTCAGCGCTCTCATAGACGTCCTGGGGTATTCCCTGCAGGGCCGCCAGGATAAATATCATTTGGAAAGGAATGCCCTTCCAGATTGCCACCAGTACCACGCACCAGAAAGCAGAGCCGATATTTCCCAGCCAGGAGACCGATTCCGTGATAGCTCCCAGCTTGACTGCCAGTATGTTGATGATCCCCACATTCGCGTTATATAAAAAGGTAAATGTCATTGCCGCGATGGCATGGGGGACAGCCCAGGGCACCAGGATCAGTGTGCGGTATAATGACCTTCCTCTCAGTTTCATATTCAGCGCCAGCGCCAGCAGCATGGCTGCCACAAGCTGTACGATAAGGTTCACCAATGTCCATTTCACGGTGTTTCCAATGGACTGCAGAAAAACCTTGTTCGCAAATATATTCTTATAATTTTCCAGTCCCGCAAATGTATTAAAAATGCTGTCCTTTGGACGTACCAGATTGTAATTGACAAAACTAAGATAAATTCCGCGGCACAGCGGATAAATGGAGAGGGCCAGGACAGCTATGACCGCAGGTGCCAGAAGCAGATATCCGGGCCAGTTTTTCTTCAGTTCCAGTCCCGCCCCTTTTTGTTTTCTTCCCATATTCCCACCTCAGGACGGGCAGCTTTCCCCGGCATTGCTATTTTGCCGGAGAAAGGATAACCCGTTTCTTCATTACTTATAATTAGATGCAATATTCTCATTCAGCTTCTGTGTGAGAGATTCCAGTGCCTCCTCTGCTGTGGCCTTTCCATAGTCCACCTCCAGGATGGCATTGGTGATCAATTCATCAATGGCCTTTTCATTGATAACAGCCGGACGGGCACAGGTATATGGGAATTCATCGGTAAATACTTTCAGCCGTTCTTTCCCCTCCAGCGCTTTCCCATAATCAAAATCTTTTCGGGCAGAGATCTTTCCCTCCACTGCCAGGATGGGATCTCCCTTTTCTGAATTGATATACTGGATCAGATCATATGCTGCTTGGGGATTTTTGCTGTTGGCATTGATATTCCAGGTCCATCCGCCCAGTACGGTTGCCTGGGTCTTTCCCTCCACCATGGTAGTGATACCATAATCCAGATCAGGATTGATGCCGTCAATACCGGTTGCGCACCAGTCTCCGCCCAGGAGGAATGTGGCCTCTCCATTGGCAAAGCTTTCATAAACCTTATCCCATGTGGTAGCCTCTTTAAAGGATTCTACCAGGCCTCCTTTTTCTATCACGTCGCAGATATAATTCCAGGCCTCTTTTCCCTGTTCATTGTCGATCACCACAGACGGCGTCTCACCGCTGGTATCAATGACCGGGCATTCATTCTGATAGAAAAAAGAATAAAATGCATATGCGCTCTGATATGTGATGATCCCTCCGTATCCGGCCTCCTTTACTTTCTCAAGGGCACCGGAAAGCTCCTCCCAGTTTGTGAGAACTGAAAGGCCCAGTTCATCCAGACGTTCCTTGTTATAATACAGGCCGCAGCAGTCCATATACCAGGGAACAGAATAGTATTCTCCCTGGAACTTACCGGAATTAAGAGGTCCTTCCTGATACTGGGATACCAGATCCTCTGCTGTGGACAGCTCGCTCAGCGGATATAAAAGTCCCATTGCCGCCAGATCAATGGCATGTCCGGAATTGTCCATGATCACCACATCCGCTCCGCCTCCTGCCAGTGCTGCCGTCTGGAAAGACTCCTTGATATCCTGCTGTGAGGCTCCCTGAACCGTGATCTTCGTTCCGGGATGTTCCTCCTCGTACTGTCTGATGGTTTTTGTGAATTCCGCGCCCAGTTCCGTGGATTCGTCAACCCAGTCATTTGTCATAAGAAGCGTGATCTCTGCCGCGTCTCCCTCTGCACTGTTCTCCTGACTGCTCTCCTTTTTGTCAGGTGTGTTGTCTTCTTCTGTCTTATCCTCCCGGCCGCTCTGGGAATTTCCACATGCTGTAGTTCCCAGGATCATTGCTGCCGCCATCAGAAGGGCTGTCACTTTTTTTCTCTTCATATTTTCTTACCCTCTTTTCCCTGTGTTTCTTTTTTGGTTTCCATAGTATTCAGGCAGAAAAGATTCCTGCCCCGCTCTGCATCTTCATCACGCCGGCTGTTCTGAATTGCTATAAACACATTAAACCATATCCCTGTTATTTTTAGAATAAATATATTATTTGACTTTTTGCTATTCCATCTTAAAAAATTTTCAGATTCCCTGTTATTTTTCCATCTGCGGATTTTTTATATTTTTACTGGTCTCCAAATAAAATATGTGCAGATCCGCAGAAAAACCTGTCTGTTTTTTCGGTGATCCTGCGCCAATCAGAAAGTTTTCTTCATTCCCTTAAGAAGATATCTGGTCTAAAATCTTATGTACAGAAGAAAAGGAGGAATTTGAATATGAAAAAATTAAATGTAGCCTTAGTTGGACTCAGCTTCGGATTGGAGTTTGCCGCCATCTACTGCAAGCATCCCGATGTGGACAAGGTCTATGTTGTGGACAAAAATGAAAAGCTTCTGAACATTGCCAGAGAGAGGTACAGCATTCCCCCAAGCCAGTGTTTCACCGATTTACAGAGTGTACTTGACATCCCTGAGATCGACGCTGTCCATCTGGTGACACCGCCTTCCACACACGCGCCATTTTCTGTGCGGGTACTGAATGCGGGAAAGCACTGCGGCTGCACCATCCCTATGGGCATGAGCCTGGACGAACTAAAGCAGGTCATTGAAGCGAGAAAGGCTTCAAAAAAGAATTATATGTTTATGGAGACCACTATTTTCCAGCGGGAATTTCTCTATATGAAGGAACTGTATGAAAAAGGGGAACTGGGGCGCCTGCAGTATATGACATGCGCACATTATCAGGATATGGAAGGCTGGCCTGATTACTGGAAGGGGTTCCCGCCTCTTATGCATCCCACTCATGCCGTTGCACCGTGTCTGATGCTGGCAGGGCATCTGCCGGAAAAGGTGTATGCCAGAGGTTCCGGTAAAGTCCGTAAAGAACTGGAGGAAACGTATGGGTGCCCTTACGCTTTTGAAGCCGCGTTTATTACCCTTCAGGACAGTGATATCACCATTGAGATGGAACGTTTTCTGTACGGTGTGGCCAGAAGTTATTCTGAGTGTTTCCGTGTATACGGTGAGAATAAGAGCTTTGAGTGGCAGCAGCTGGCAGACGAGGACCCTGTCCTTTATACCAGAACAGGAGAATTACAGAGAGTAGATATACTCAATGAAGAGAAAGAAGAATCCAGCAGAGGGGGAGAGATCCTGGAAGAGCGGATCAAGATTCCGGATTATGCATACCTTCTGCCTGATGAGATCGCATCCTTCACCACCAACACGGTATATAACAACGAAAACACCCATCTCTCATTCAAGCAGGGCGGCGGACACGGCGGTTCCCATCCCCACCTGGTACATGAATTCATCCGTTCTATCTTGGAGGAACGGAAGCCGGCCATTGATGACATCATGGGAGCTTACTGGACAGGAACCGGGATCTGTGCCCATGAATCCGCCATGAAGGGCGGGGAAGTGATCACCATACCGCGGTTTGAAGAGCTTTAGATGAAGTCAAAAACCCTTGTTTTTAACACTTTTTTGTTGAAAACAAGGGTTTTTTCTATTGATATCAACTCCTGTTTTTTTATTTATCCCATCTGTTTTTCCGAATTGTCAAGGGCTAAAACTTTATTAAATTTTCCGGGTTGTCGTATATTGTCCGCACCAGGTGAGAATCATTTTACTAGACATTAAAATTTCCAGGAGGATTCTTGCAATGGCACTTAATAAAGTTGAAATATGTGGTGTGAACACTTCCAAACTCCCTGTCCTTACCAACGAAGAGAAGGATATTCTCTTCGAGCGGATCAAAAAGGGAGACACGGAAGCCAGAGAATTATATATCAAGGGAAATTTAAGACTGGTGCTCAGTATCATCAAACGCTTTTCCGCCAGCAATGAAAATGTGGATGATTTATTCCAGATTGGCTGCATCGGGCTTATGAAAGCCATTGACAATTTCGATACGACTCTGAACGTGAAATTTTCTACTTATGCGGTTCCCATGATCATCGGTGAGATCCGCAGGTATCTGCGCGACAACAACTCTATCCGTGTCAGCCGTTCTCTCCGCGATACGGCATACAAAGCCATCTACGCCAAAGAAAATTACGTAAAGAAAAATCTCAAAGAGCCAACCATCAATGAAATCGCCGAGGAGATCGGCATTGAAAAAGAAGACATTGTCTATGCCCTGGATGCCATCCAAAGTCCGGTCAGCCTCTACGACCCTGTATACACAGAAGGCGGGGATACCCTGTATGTCATGGATCAGATCAGTGATAAAAAGAACAGGGAGGAAAACTGGATTGAAGATCTCTCCCTGAAAGAAGCCATGAAACGCCTGGATGACAGGGAAAAACACATTATTGAAATGCGATTCTACGAAGGAAAAACTCAGATGGAGGTTGCCCAGGAAATCGGCATCTCCCAGGCTCAGGTCAGCCGCCTGGAAAAACACGCACTGAAAAATATGAAGAACTATCTGCGCCCCTGAAAATCCTGCACTCCCGGCTTGACATTCTCTCCCATAAATGATATGCTAACACCGATTCAGAGTGTTTCTGCAGACTGTCGGACAGATCACAGATATACTCTGTCATATAGACCAACGCGTAGACAGGAAGAGTAAAATGTCTATCCATGCAGAGAGGAATGCATTTGGTGTGAGCATTCTATGGGGAAGCATTTGAAGACCACCCTGGAGCGGCTTTAATAAAGTCCGGCCGACACCGTTATCGTCTGAATGAGTGGTATTTACAAAAAGGGTGGAACCGCGGTATCTTGTTTATCGTCCCTGAACAGTCTAAGGATTGTTCAGGGTTTTTTTATGGAGGAAAAAAGAATGAAAATCACATTAAAAGACGGTTCAGTAAAAGAATATGCTGAATCCAAATCTATCATTGACGTTGCTTTTGACATAAGCGAAGGACTGGCAAGGGCCGCCTGCGCCGGCGAGGTGGACGGCCGGGTGGTGGACCTGCGCACTGTTCTTGACAGGGACTGTACGCTGAACATCCTCACTGCCAGAGACCAGGAAGGACTCCGAGTTGTCCGCCATACCTGTTCCCATATCCTGGCGGAAGCCGTTAAAAATCTGTATCCCAACGCCAAACTTGCCATCGGACCAGCCATTGACACTGGTTTCTACTATGACTTTGAGGCAGAACCTTTTTCAAGAGAAGATCTTGACAAGCTGGAAAAAGAGATGAAACGGATCATCAAAAAGGGAAATAAACTTGAGCGCTTCACACTTCCAAGGGAGGAAGCGATTCAGTTCATGACAGAAAAAGATGAGCCTTACAAAGTGGAATTGATCACAGATCTTCCCCAGGATGCCGAGATTTCCTTTTACTCCCAGGGGGATTTCGTTGATCTGTGCGCAGGCCCTCATCTCATGAATACAAAGGGGATCAAAGCCTTTAAGCTGACCTCCTCCTCAGGCGCCTACTGGAGAGGCGACTCAAACAAAACCATGCTCCAGAGAATTTACGGAAGCGCATTTGCCACAAAGGATGAGCTGAACGAATATCTTCAGCATCTGGAGGACATAAAAAAACGCGACCACAACAAACTGGGACGTGAAATGGAATTATTTACAACTGTCGATGTGATCGGACAGGGACTTCCCCTGCTGATGCCCAAAGGCGCCAAGATCATCCAGACACTCCAGAGATGGATCGAGGATGAGGAGGATAACAACTGGGGATACATCCGTACCAAAACTCCTCTTATGGCAAAGAGTGACTTATATAAGATTTCCGGACACTGGGATCACTATAAAGACGGCATGTTCGTACTGGGAGATGAGGAGGCGGACAAAGAGGTGTTCGCCCTGCGTCCCATGACCTGTCCCTTCCAGTATTATGTATATAAGTCCAAACAGCGCTCCTACCGCGATCTTCCCCTTCGCTACAGTGAGACCTCCACACTTTTTAGAAATGAGGACTCCGGAGAAATGCACGGTCTGACACGTGTCCGCCAGTTCACCATTTCAGAGGGACATTTGATCGTCCGCCCGGATCAGATGGTGGAAGAATTCAAAGGCTGCCTGGCGCTTGCCAAGAAATGCCTGACCACTCTGGGACTTCAGGATGATGTGACCTTCCATTTATCAAAATGGGATCCTGAAAACACAGAAAAATACATTGGGGATGCCCATGTCTGGGAAGAGACTGAGCAGCACATCCGCAGTATTTTAGAGGAACTGGATGTTCCGTTTGTGGAGGATGCGGGAGAAGCCGCCTTCTATGGCCCCAAGGTTGACATCAATGCCAAAAATGTATACGGCAAAGAGGACACCATGATCACCATACAGTGGGACGCGCTGCTGGCTGAACAGTTTGATATGTACTATATTGACCAGAACGGAGAAAAAGTCCGCCCGTACATTATACACAGAACTTCAATCGGCTGCTATGAGAGAACCCTTGCATGGCTCATTGAAAAATACGCCGGTATGTTCCCCACCTGGCTCTGCCCGGAACAGGTCCGCATCCTTCCTATCTCAGAAAAATACCAGGATTATGCAGTCAGGGTAGAGGCTGAGTTAAGGAAAAACGGAATCCTCTGCACCATTGATGAGCGCTCTGAAAAAATCGGCTATAAGATCCGTGAGGCGCGGCTTTCAAAGGTTCCTTACATGATCGTTGTGGGAGAAAAAGAAGAAGCGGAAGAAAAAGTGGCAGTCAGAAGCCGTTTCCTGGGCGATGAAGGTCAGAAGTCTCTGCAGGATTTCATTGAGGATATCTGTAAGGAGATCCGAACAAAAGAAATCCGCAAAATTGAGGTACAGAACGACAAATAAAGCTGCCCCCTAAGGATTTCACTACAGAAAGGAAAAGCTATTTATGGATTTGATTGAAATCTTAAAGGCAGTCATTCTGGGCATCATCCAGGGTATCACAGAATGGCTGCCAATAAGCAGCACAGGGCATTTGATCTTGTTTGACAATATCTGGCCCATGACCTCCACACCGGAATTTTTTGAGGTTTTCAAAGTGGTGATCCAGTTCGGCTCCATACTGGCTGTTCTGGTCCTGTTTTTCCACAAGCTCAACCCCTTTTCTCCAAAGAAAAGCGCCTCCGAAAAACAGGAGACCTTTGCGCTGTGGAAAAAAGTTGTTGTGGGATGTATTCCCATCGTGATCGCCGGCCTGCCTCTTGACATGATCCTGGAGAACTACCTGTCCAGTGTATATGTGATCGCTGCCACTTTGATCCTGTACGGTATCGCTTTTCTTGTCATTGAAAACAGAAAAAGACAGCCGAAAATGGAAACTCTAGAGGCCCTTACCTATCAGACAGCTTTTTTCATAGGCTGTTTTCAGGTATTGGCAGCAATTCCCGGGACTTCCAGAAGCGGCGCCACTATCCTGGGCGCTGTCATCCTGGGCTGCTCTCGGTATGTGGCAAGTGAATTTTCCTTTTTCCTGGCTATTCCGGTCATGGCAGGCGCCAGCGGACTGAAGCTGCTGAAATATTTTTTAAAAACCGGAATGTTTTCCGGGTCGGAATGGATTCTTCTGATAATTGGAACACTGGTGTCCTTCGTTGTATCGGTGTTTGCCATCCGTATGCTCCTCAGTTATATCAGAAAACATGATTTCAAAATATTCGGCGTTTACCGTATTATATTGGGTCTTATTGTAATTGTATATTTCAGCCTTCTGGCCTGAAAAAGAAACGCAGGATGATTTCCGGGGCTGACAAAAAGCCGGGCTGTCGGCGGTAAGCTGACAGTCCGGCTTTGATCATTGGCCGGCTCGGCTGTTTTTTTGTTTCCCCAGCTTTGCAGGTATTTATTTCACTGCCAGATGCAGTACACTGCACGCAGGTACAGTAAATGCAATTCCTTTGTCTGTGATCTTCACATTCTTAAATTCCTTCACCTTTACATTTTCCGGCTCATCGAAGGTATTCATGGCATGTATCTCTTCTGCCAGGATTTCTCCTTTTACCTCTGTCACAGGTTTTTCCAGGATCAGCGCATCCACCTCATACGCTTCTTCCAGGGAAAGATTCGTGATGGTAATGTGCATCACACCTTCAGCGTCTACTGATACAGATTCCGTCAGGTTCGGCACCTGATACTCCTCATCCACACCGATTCTCTCTGTGTCCATATGGCTGTCCAGAAGTTCTGCGTCCTGATGGTATTTGTACATATTAAATACATGGTAAGTGGGTGTCAACAGCATCTTCTCCCCTTCTGTGAGGATGACGGACTGAAGGACATTTACCAACTGGGCCAGATTGGCCATGTGGACACGGTCGCTGTGTTTGTTGAAGATGTTCAGGTTGATTCCGGCTACCAACGCATCCCTCATGGTGTTCTGCTGATAGAGGAAGCCCGGATTTGTGCCGGGTTCAACTGTAAACCAGGTGCCCCACTCATCCACGATCATACCGATTTTCTTTTCCGGATCATACTTGTCCATAATGGCTCCGTGGCGGTTGATCAGCTCTTCCATATAAAGGGTCTTGCTCAGTGTCTTATACCAGGCCTTATCGTCAAAATCCGTAGCGCTTCCCTTGATGTCCCATCCCTCCGGATGTGTATAATAATGCAGAGAAAGACCATCCATAAATCCGTGCTGGAAAGGCTGGCTGTGGCGGAAGCAGGTGTGCATAACGCCCTCTGTCCACTCATAATCATCCACATTGGCACCGCAGGCAATTTTGTAGATCTTTTTGTCTGACTTATAATCCCTTACGTAAGTCTGGTAACGGCGGTACTCATTGCCGTAGTATTCCGGCGTCATATTTCCCCCGCATCCCCAGTTTTCATTTCCCACACCAAAGAAGGCCACATCCCAGGAATCCTCGTGCCCGTTTTCCTTCCTCAGATCAGCCATAGGAGAAACGCCGTCAAAGGTCATATATTCCACCCACTCTGACATTTCCTGTACGGTTCCGCTCCCCACATTTCCGTTTACATAGGCCTCACAGCCAAGCTGACGGCACAGTTCAAAAAACTCATGGGTTCCAAAGCTGTTATCCTCCACAACACCACCCCAATGGGTGTTGATGATCTTCTTCCGGCTCTCTTTGGGGCCGATCCCATCTTTCCAGTGATACTCATCCGCAAAACATCCGCCCGGCCAGCGCAGAACCGGAATCTTCATTTCCTTCAGGGCTTCCACCACATCTGTGCGCATGCCGTTTACATTGGGGATCGGAGAATCCTCTCCCACATAAAGCCCCTCATAAATACATCTTCCCAGATGCTCGGAGAAATGCCCGTAAATCTCCTTATGTATTTTGCTCTTCTTTACATTTGGGTTAATTACCAGTTTTGTCATTACCGATACTCCTTTTCTCTTTACTTCGTAATTGTTCAGTGGCCTCACCGCTTCGGACAGCGCAGGAAATGCGCAGACCCGCTTCGTCGTCACGATACCTCTTAACTATAGAATATCACTTGTATGCACTTCAATACAATTTGTTTTTTTATAATTTGGTTTCATATTTGTATATGAAAATGTCCGCTTTATATATGAAAATGACCGCAGTGCGTTTTCCTTTCACACTGCGGTCATCTGTACTATTCTGTCACCACATTATTTACGGTATACCATTTTTTTGTAGGCTGTGAAAACTTCACAATGATCATGTCATCCAGTTCCCGGATACTTCCCTCCTGGGGCCATGATGTCATGGATTCGGCCTCTGCGGCGGCTCTTCCGATCATCTCCGCAGATGCCGCTGTCACTGCATATCCCTGCGTTCTCAGAAAGTCCTTCATCCTGGAAACATTCCCCTCATCCCACGCAAAAATGGAACCTCCCAGCGTATCCGACTTCTGGATCGGCAGCTCGTCCGGCTGCACCATCCCTACAAACGCTATGGGCTTTGCATGATAATCCATGCCTGCTCTCCCAATATCGTACATGAGCTGGGACGCTGTGGTCACATCCCTCTCATAAGCAATACTTCCATAATAATATATCATATTCATATTCCTGGCATTCAGAAACAGCAGATACGATACAAACACGATCATTGCCGTCTTTACTGTCTTTCTCCTGAGTGCACCGAATATAAGATAGAGCTGTACAGCCCCTAAAAGCGGCATCGCCAGAAGCATCCTGCCGTGGGTCCTGTAGGTTGCCAGCATCACATACATGATAAACGGCGCTATACAAAGAGCGGTGGTATAAAAAAATACACCAAACTTCTCCTTAACGCCTCTGCGCCTAAAAAACAGCCACAAAGCATAGATCACAAAGAGCACAGTAACACAGCGGATGACTTCCCCGCCGTATATATACTCTCCCTCATAGGGGATCGCAAAAGATACCCTTCCCACATTGAGAACTGAGGCTGCAAACATGGCTTTCCAGTTCTCACTGAACCAGCCGATATAATTCTCCTCCAGATACCCGGCAGTCCCTGAAAAATGCCAGATGATCATATCAATACCGTAATATACAGCCGCCGCTGCCGCGCAGAGCACAGCACAGGTCACAATAAAGCGAAGCAGTCCTCTCTCTTCCCTCTTCACAAATCTGAGGAGGCAATAGGCAACCACACCTGTCACATACACACAGATCAGAGCCTGATAGACAGCAAACCCATACAGCAGGAGCAAAAATGCATAACCGGCATCTCTTTTTCTCTTATCCTCCACAAACCTGACACTGGATACAAACCCAAAAGCCACAGCCACCATGGCTGTACATACCTGGAGATTGAACATGGAGAAGGAAAGGATCTCCCCCACCACAAACGGCAGTGACGCGTAGTATGCGGTAAAGAAAAACATCTGCCATTCTTTGACTTTTTCTTTCCCTAACAGTGCATAGGCAAAGATAACCCCTGAAAAATGCCAGCACACCACTGACAAAAAATCCCAGAGAAACGGCGCAAAATTCCCCTCCCTGGTAAAAATAAGGTCAAACAGCCAAACTGAAAATCTCCCCTGTAAAAGCCACAAAAGTGACGGCTGGTTGGCCAGGATCCATGTCTCCTCATCAATTGTTATGGTAAAATGCGTCAGCATAAATCCAAAACAAACGAGAGAAAACAACAGCGAGAACAAAAATGCCCTCTTATACTTCACCAAAAATCCCTTCATTGGTTCCCCTCCTTTTACGCCTTTTATCATACTTCACCGAAAAAAGCGTGTCAAGGAACCACCCCTGTGTTCTTTCTTATTCTTTCTTTAGAAACTTATCTTCCTTGATCTCTACCAGAATAATATCCTCCCCGATCTGCTTAATACACTGCCAGGGTATCACATACTCACTGGCCGGCCCAAACAGCCCGCAGAGCTTGCCCGGAACCGGCACAATGATCGCCGTCAGACACCCTGTCTTAGGATCAAACTCCACATCCAAAGGACACCCCAGACTCTTACAGGTACAAATATTGATAACTTCCTTCTGTCTCAGATCACAAACCCGCATAATCCCACCAAAACACACCCTTATTACCTATCTTATGCTCCCCATCACGTCCAATTTCCATGAAATTTCACTGTGGTATAGTTATTCTTTCCTTACTATTTATCACACAGAATCTATTTTGGGGGTTCCCTGTGATTTATCACACAGAGTCTATTGGGGGCTATATTTTTACTTCTCTATGATCTCTTATCTGTCCATTTCTGCCTGCATTCCTGTATCCTTATGGTTCCGTATGATCCGGTTGATTTCTTTCAGGTCACAGGAGGGCAGATCCCCCGGAATGGTATTTTTCACCGAACTGGTGGCATTCCCATACTCCAGTGCCTTCTGACAGTCAAATTCATGTGCCAGAAGCCCGTAAAGTGCCCCTGAGATATAAGCGTCCCCGCTTCCGATCCTGTCCACCACCTCTATATCCCGGTATGGCTCCTCCTCATAATACCTGTCCTCTTTGGCGTTATAGATCACAGACCCAAATGTATGCACCTTAGGACTGTGCACGATCCTCTGGGTAGAAGCCACGATCGATATGGGATATTCCTCCGTAAAGCTCTTCATTATGGACTTTACATCCCCGTCCTTCAAAAATGTCAGCCGTGCCGTATCCTCAGAGCAGAAGAAAATATCCACATAGGGCAGGATTTTCTCAATACATTCCTTTGCCTGCGCCCCGGTCCAGAGATTACCGCGGAAATTTACGTCAAAAGAGATGAGTGCCCCGTTCTCCTTAAACTTCCTGATCATCTCAACGGCTGTATTCCTGGTATTCTCTGCCAGAGCCAAGGTGATCCCGCTGGTATGAAAACACCTGGTGCTTGCAAACATCTCCCTGGGCAGCTCCTCCACCTTGATCTTACAGAAGGAAGCGTGCCTCCTGTCATAAACCACACTGGGTTTCCTGGGGTACGCTCCGTTTTCATAGTAATAAATCCCCAGCCTTGCATCCGGCTCCTCATCATACACCAGATAGTCATCGCTGACTCCGCAGAACCGGACCCTGTTCTTCGCGTAAACCCCCAGGGCGTTATCCGGCAGCTTGGATATGATGCCTGTTCTGAGTCCCAGAAGGGACGCGCCTGACACCACATTAAGCTCCGCGCCGCCCACCTGCTTCTGGAATGTCTCACCGCGCACGATCCTCTCATTATCCGGCGGTGACAGCCTCAGTAAAATTTCTCCCAATGAAAGCAAATCAAAATCTTTTTTCATACTAAAACCCTCCCTGATTCTCTAATTTATAAATAAGCACAAAAGCTGCTGTCCAAACCATTTGATCCGGCAGAGAACTCTCTGGGGATCATCTGTTGTTATAAACAATGGGATGCTGTTTTCACAACATCCCATTTTTATTTAAATGTTCACCCATGGCAAAAGGGCTATCATTTATAACTATTTAATCTGTCCTTATCTCTGTACACGTCCTGAACCGTCTCCGCCTGCAAGTTTGGAAACCTCGTCCATGGAAACCATGTTGAAGTCACCTTCAATGGAGTGCTTCAGGCAGGAGGCCGCTACTGCGAACTCGATGGTAGACTGTGCGTCATAGCCGTTTAAGCATGCGCAGATCAATCCGCCGCCAAAGCTGTCACCGCCACCTACACGGTCAACGATGTGCATTTTATATTTTTTGCTGAAGAAGTAATCTTTTCCGTCATATAACATTGCAGACCAGTTATTGTCATTTGCAGACAGGGACTCTCTCAGTGTAATGGCAACCTTTGAGAAACCAAAACGGTCAGCAAGCTGTTTTGCAACATCTTTGTATCCCTCATGATTTACAGTACCTGTGGTGACATCTGTGTTGGCTGCTTTGATGCCGAATACATCGGAAGCATCCTCTTCGTTTGCAATGCAGACATCCACATATTTGCAGATTTCACCCATGACCTGTCCTGCTTTTTCCTTGGACCACAGTTTATTTCTGTAGTTTAAGTCACAGGAAATGGTCAGGCCTGCGTCTTTGGCCGCTTTGCAGGCTTCCAGACAGATGGCTGCCACTTCGTCATTTAAGGCCGGTGTGATCCCAGTGAAATGGAACCAGTCAGCACCGTCAAAAATATGCTTCCAGTCGAAATCGGAAGCTTTTGCTGCTGCAATGGAGGAACCGGCACGGTCATAGATTACCTTGGAAGGTCTCTGGGATGCGCCTTTCTCAAGGAAATAAATTCCCACACGGTCACCACCGCGCACGATTTCTGTAGTATCCACACCATATTTTCTCAAAGAATTGACAGCAGCCTGTCCAATCTCATGTTTTGGCAGCTTTGTGACAAATGCTGCGTCGAATCCGTAGTTGGCAAGGGAAACAGCTACATTCGCCTCTCCTCCGCCGTAGGTTGCACCAAAAGTATCCGCCTGTACAAAACGGTAATATCCTTCCGGTGCCAGTCTCAACATGATTTCACCAAATGTGATCACTCTTTTTGCCATTTTTAAAATTCTCCTTTGCCATAAATCCTATATTATTTTCACTATGATAACTCTTATCAGCTTACAGCCTATCTTACTTCTTTCACCAGAGCTACCGCTTCCTCTGTCAGAGATTTGATCTTATCAAACTCTCCTGCTGCGATCATATCTCCTTTTACCATCCAGCTTCCGCCGCATGCGAAGATTTTATCACAGGTCAAATAGTCTTTTACATTCTTGGGACTGATACCGCCTGTGGGCATGAATTTGATCCCCACATAGGCTGCTGCCATAGCTTTAATGGTGGATACTCCGCCGTACTGCTCAGCGGGGAAGAATTTGAGAACCTTCAGGCCGCGTTTTACACCCTGTGCCACTTCAGAGGGGGTTACGCATCCCGGCAGGACCAGAATCTCTTTGCTCAGACAGTAGTCAACGATCTCCGGATCGAATCCCGGGCTTACAATGAATTTCGCACCTGCTGCAACTGCACGGTCAACCTGCTCTGTGGTCAGAACAGTTCCGGCACCTACCAGCATCTCAGGGAATTTCTCTGTCATGGTACGGATAGATTCCTCGGCTGCCGCAGTACGGAATGTCACCTCTGCACAGGGGAGACCACCCTCACATAATGCCTTTGCCAAAGGCTCTGCATCCTTCACTTCATTTAATACGACTACAGGAACTACACCGAATTTTGAAAGCTGTTCTAAAATTGCACTCATAACTTCCTCCTTAAAATGATTGATGATTTTTTGTTTTATGGGCCTTGCTGTAAAGTTTAAATTCGCCTATTCGCTTTATTTATTCCACATTATGAAACTTCGTTTCGTATTGTGGTATCTTTATCTTGAATTATACTCCTCTCGCCTGGATTGTCAAGAGAAAATCGAAAAAAAATTCCGGTTGTTTCCTGAATGGGAAAGTGTTACAATAACGCCAAAGCCTATTCGTGAAAAATAACCAAAGGCAGGAATAAATTATGGAAGAAAAGAATCCCATCCAAGTGGCTGACAGGCTCTTTCTGGTCCTGGAAACCCTGGCATCTGACGGTCCCATTGCGCTGGCGGACTTGAGCCGGCAGCTTGCGCTGAACAAAAGCACGGTACACCGTCTGCTCTGCTCCCTTATCTACATGGGATATGTGAAACAGGACACAGACACACAGAAATATGATCTGTCCCTAAAAATATTAAGTCTCTCCAACCGGCTGTTGAGCCGCATGGATATCTTGGAGATCGTACGCCCTCACTTAAAAAAGCTCTCTGAAAAAACAGGGGAAACCGTACATTTTGTCCAGCTTGACGGTGCGGAGGCCGTATATATCTATAAAGAAGAATCCTACCAGAACTCTGTGCGCATGGTCTCCAAGGTGGGCAACCGGATTCCCCTTTACTGCTCCGGTGTGGGGAAAGCCATGGCCGCAGATATGGACGAGGAACAGATACGGCGTTTCTGGGAGGCAAGCAGGATCATACGCCTGACCCCCCATACCATCACGGACTTTCCCCGTTTCCGGGAAAAAATAGAGGAAGTAAGAAAAAAAGGCTACGCACTGGATGATGAAGAAAATGAGTTGGGAGTGAGATGCATTGCTGTCAGCCTCCCGGACTATAAGGGACGTGCCCGCTACGCTTTCTCCATCTCCGCCCCCGCCGCCAGAATGTCCGATGAGCGGATTGCACAGCTTGCAGAGATCATCCTGAAGGAAAAACAGGATATACAGCAGAACATGTAATAAAAACAGCCGCCAACAACAGGAAACGAGAATCCCCATGGATTTGTGTTTCCCGCTGTTGGACGGCTGTTTTTTATTACATATACTGCTATTGTGTTATTCGTACCTTACAATTTCTTTTTTCAGCCTCTTCATGATCCGCTTTTCCAGCCTGGATATGTAGGACTGGGATATGCCCAGAAGATCTGCCACTTCTTTCTGGGTCTTTTCTCTGCCATCCGGCATATTGATGCCAAAGCGCAGGCGCACAATGGTCTGCTCCCTTTTTGTCAGCTTTCCGATGGCTTTCCCCAGAAGGGACCGTTCTACTTCACTCTCTATCCCCCTGTAGATAACGTCCTCATCTGTTCCCAGAATGTCGGACAAAAGCAGTTCATTTCCATCCCAGTCCACATTCAGCGGCTCATCAATGGAAACCTCCATCTTTGTCTTGCTGTTTCGTCTGAGATACATGAGGATCTCATTTTCAATACATCTGGACGCGTATGTTGCCAGTTTGATCTTTTTTGTGGGGTTAAATGTATTGATGGCCTTAATGAGACCTATTGTCCCTATGGAGATCAAATCTTCCACCCCTACCCCGGTGTTGTCAAATTTTTTAGCAATATACACGACCAGACGCAGGTTATGTTCGATCAGACGGGATTTTGCGTCTGCATTGTCCTCTGTCTGTAATTTTCCTATCATTTCCGCCTCGGACTCAGCGTCCAAAGGCGCCGGAAGGACCTCTGCCCCTCCGATATAATGAATTTCTTCCCCTCTTCTGAATATAATATTGGAAAACCCCGAAAAAACAGGCATCTGTACTTTTCTCTCTGCTGCTGCTTCCATATTCATTTATGCTCCTCCCTAAAACTGTCAAAGCTAATCCTGACTTTTTGCTCTGCTGTGTGCTCATGGATCCAGAACCCCTCACGGTTCTGCGCTCACAATGCACGGATTGACGATTATCTGAAAGTTTCCGGCAGTGGAAAGCTGGTTCCCTGCAAGCCCTAAAACCGCATGTTTCACCACACTGCCTTCTTCTCCTGCTGATACATATAGTTCATCTACAGTGACGGCAAGCATTAGTCCATTATCCTGCCCCACGCTGCGGTACGAAATGTAATGGGGATGAAAGGCCAGTACAGACCGGGCACAGATATCCTCTGTGCTTCCGTTTCCGTCAAGAAGCCTCTCAAAAGAAGCCTTTTGGTCCTCCCCAAGAAGCTCCTCAAACCTCCCGTATTCCACAACGCTCACCGGTTTTCTGGTGAGTGTGTCACGCAGCCTGTTGCCAGTATCATACAGTCCTTTGACTTTCACTGATTTGCCGCCTGCGCGAATAACAACTTCGCATATGGCGGAGCTTTTTCCTTTTAAGTATTCCAAGAGTCGCATTCCTAAGATGAGAATCCAGTAAGTGGCTGTGGTGATGAAACAAAACGTAAGTAAGCCTTCCTTTGTGCTTACCGGCAGAGCCGTAAGAATTCCTCCTGTGAGAAAAGAAAAACCGTACAACAGTAAAAGCCCTGTGACCAGTTTTCTCCATGACCTGCACCTGCAGCCCACCCACACCATGAGGACGCCCAAAACACCATGTGAAAGTAATACCCGTACGTAGGGGGACGATAAGGGCAGTAATGTGATC
>OLSH01000974.1_pt1 | contig 18240 bp, 13 predicted proteins | sample 1643221 | NCBI WGS metagenome assembly OLSH01 (sample SAMEA3136681, study PRJEB25190) | human gut metagenome | biome: human gut; feature: human-associated habitat; material: faeces | place: Austria | collected 2013 | reverse complement strand
TCTTGAAGGAAGATTCTTTTTAGCTTCAATCTCTACCTCATTTGTTCCTGATGTTCTTTTTACAGAATGTAATACTGATGTTGTCTCAAAAGTTACATCTTCTTGATATTCTCCTTCATATCCTGTTACTAAACTTCCATCTAGAGTAAGATTTCCAAAACTTATTGTTTCTCTTAATCCTGCACCATTCAATGCTAAAAGAAGCTTCCCACCATTTTCTGATTTTATTGTTCCAGTGCTTCCTGTTGATGATAAAGCATGTTTATTACTATTGGCTGAATCTATTCTTAAAGTAAGTACACCCTTTGCTCCTATTGTTACATCTGTTACACCTGTTACTTGTAAATCTGCTACACTTCCATCAGCTGCAATAGTTTTTTCAAATAGAGTTACATTTGTATTTATATTCATATTTTCAAATCCTGATATATTATGCTGAATGTTTATTCCATCATTAACTACAGTTCTTGTTACTGCTGAACCAAAATTAAGAGTATCATCTCCAGTTCCACCATCAAGCTTTCCATTAACAATACTTCCTGCTCCTATTGTCAGTTCATCATTTCCATCTTTCATATCTATATTTCCATTAACTACACTGTTTTCAAGTACTAGTGCGTCAGTTTTACTGCTATCATCACTTCCTGATATAGCAGCTGTACCATCTTTTACCCCACCATTTACTGTTGTTCCTGATAGAGTAAGTTTTCCACTATTTGTTTCATCAAATTTTACTGCTGTTCCATAAGCATTGATTACTGAATTATCAAGTTTATTTTCCCCTGTTGATACAAGCAATGTATCTGTTATCCCATTTAGAATAATATTGCTTGTTGAATTAGAATCATTTATCTTAGTAGTATCACTGTATAATTCTCCACCTTCTATTTTAAAGCTTTTTATATTCGTTATAGCTCCACCAGTAGAATTTACATCTGCCTTTACATTTCTAATCTTATAAGCAGCACCATCAATAGTTGCATTCTGTGTTTTTCCAAAATTATGATTTGCATTAGAAGCTCCATGATTCTTATAGCTGCCAGAGCCATCATCTGTAAAAGCTAGTCCATAGTTTTTTATTTCATTGTCATTATCAACAGCATCATGAGCCACTATTGATATACCATCTACTACATCAGTAGAACCAGATATAAGAAGTCCATAGTTATTTGTTCTTTTTACTTTTCCTGTTTCACCTCCACCATTAAATACAGCATTAGTTTTTCCATAAATAATTCCCGTATTTTCAACTGCTGGAATACTTGCATTTTCTTTATTATAAATTCCATAACCATTACCGCTAGTAGATGTTCCTGTTATAGTTCCATTATTTAACAGTATTTCTATAGTAGTATCAAAATAATTTTTATTATTATAAATTCCATAACCCAAACCGCTAGTAGATGTTCCTGTTATAACTCCATTATTTGTCAGTGTTCCTATAGTACTATCATTATTATAAATTCCATAACCATTCCTGTTAGTAGATGTTGCTCTTGTTATAACTCCATTATTTGTCAGTGTTCCTATAGTACCACGGTCATTATAAATTCCATAACCATAACTTCTAGTAGATGTTGCTCCTGTTATAATTCTATTATTTAACAGTATTTCTATAGTGCTATTATAATTATAAATGCTAGTAGATGATGTTCCTGTTATAATTCCATTATTTGTCAGTGTTCCTATAGTACCACGGTCATTATAAATTCCATAACCACCACTAGTAGATGTTCCTGTTATAATTCCATTATTTAACAGTATTTCTATAGTGCCATCATTATAAATTCCATAACTATTAATGTTAATAGATGTTGTTCCTGCTATAATTCCATTATTTGTCAGTGTTCCTATAGTACCACCTTCATTATAAATTCCATAACCATAACCGCCAGTAGATGTTCCTGTTATAATTCCATTATTTGTCAGCGTTCCTATAGCACCATATCCATTATAAATTCCATAACTGCTACCACTTCCTGTTGCTGTTATAATTCCATTATTTGTCAGTGTTCCCATAGTACTATCATTATAAATTCCATAACTGCTACTACTTCCTGTTGCTGTTATTGAACCATTATTTATAAAATTAACATTTCCCAAATTTCCTTCTAATTTTAATCCATAATCAGTGCTGGTAGAATTAAGTACTCTATTATTTACATACTCAGTTCCATCCCATGTATTTTCCTCATATGGATTGTCTATCCCTGCTGTAGTACCATTATCTGTGCTGAATTTTATTTCTTCTCCCTCTTTTTTTATCAATAAATAATTTTCATCTACCCCCATTACTGCTGTACAGGAAAGTAAAAATCCTACTACTACTCCTACTGTAATATTTCTTCCCCTTTTTTTGCTGCTGCTTTTTACTGCTTTCAATATTTTTTCTATCATCTTCCCCTCCTTATATAATTTAAACGAATATTTTTCGACGTAAAGATATATTCTGCATATTTTTATATTCTAAGTAGTAATTTTTACTGTTCGCATTTATATACTTTTGCGAACAGTAGTCAATTTATTACTTTTAAAGAATATTATTAAAATATAAAATATTGACTTTTTTGGGAAAATAATATATCATCTATCATGTAAGTATAAGTTCTTAAATTACGAGTTAAAGAAATTTTTAGTATGTACAAAATATAAGTGTTCGCAAAAGTATATAAATGAGAACACTTCAAATAGCCCTCAAATACAAAATCCCCAGCAAACTTATGCTGAGGATTTTTTTTCTTTTTTTAATGGGGAAAAAAATTTCTTTTGATACCATAGTGTGATAAGACTTAATCTCTTTTTCTGCACTTCTCTGCCACTCCTCATATGATTCATATGCTGAATTTTCTGGAAATGGTGTTCCTGCTTCTAGCTGTTCAGCTATGTGCATTTAAATTTATTCAATTAAAATATCTAATATGGTAAATTTACCAAATTATAATTTCCTAAGAAATAAAAAGAAGCTGATATGAGATAAATTTTTATTACTCTATATCAGCTTTTTATTTATTAGATTCTCATTTCCATTATGATTTCTCCATCTTCATCCATTTCTCCTGTCTCTTTAAATCCACAGGCTGAGTACAGCTTCATAGCCAATATATTTTCTGGTTCAAAAGATAGATTTATTTTTCTGATTTTTTCTTTTCTAAAAAAATCAATTATCTCTTTCATAGCTTTTTTTCCATAACCTCTTTTTTGATAGTTTCTATCTATCATAAAACGACATATCCAATACTCATCTTTATCTTTTTCCATATTAAGCATAACAAAACCTATAAGCATCTCTTCTGCATATATTCCAAATAACTTAACTGTTTCCCTGTAGATATATGCCTGTGCTATGGAATAGATATTTGAAGCAACAAAAGCACTCTGTTCTTCATTAACTTCCAACTTAATACATTCATCATAATTATCTTCATTGATTTCTCTTAAAGTAATTACTTGATTTGATTCACTCATTTAACTCCTCCTGATTTAATCTAATTTTTTCCAAAAATATATATGATTTTCTATCTATTTTTTTTATTTTCATAATAATTCCCCCTTTTTCTTACAACTTTTATCTTATTAAATTGTAGCAGATCAATCAAATATTTACAATTTTTTATATATTATCTAAAATTTTTATTTATCTTATTAATCCTCTTTCATTCTATTTTTTTTATATAATTATCTTAAAAAAAAGTTTTTCTTACAAACTTTAAAAAAAATTTATCTTGACTTTACTACATTTTTAAATTATAAATATAGTAACTACTACATTGGCTAAATTTAATAACTTTTATCTAAAATCAAGGAGGGCAAAACTATGGAGTACGGAATTTTATCTGTCATCCCACCGCTGGTAGCTATTATACTGGCATTGGTGACAAAACAAACAGTTTTTTCACTTTTTTTAGGTCTGTGGATCGGTACTACAATCATCTCTGATTGGAACCCAATAATTGGATTTCCAAAAATGATTTCTGATTTTTTTATTCCGCTGATTGGGAACAGCTGGAATGCAGGAATGATAATGCTTATTGTTTCTTGTGGAGGATTTGTATATCTTATAAAAGTTTCTGGTGCAGCTAAAGCATTTGGGGATTATGCCTCTAAGAGAGTAAAAACAAGAAAAGGTGCTCAGCTTACAGCTTATTTTGCAGCATTTGCTTTCATTTTTACAGAGCCAACTCTTACACTTGGAGCTATCATGAGACCAATTACTGAAAGACTTAGAATATCAAGAGTAAAGCTTGCATACATATGTGACGTTATGGGGTGTCCATTTGCAACACTTTCTCCAATTACAAGCTACAGTACTTATGCTATTGGATTAATAGCTACTCAGTTTGCTATGCTGGGGATAACTGATAATCCTTGGACTACATATCTGAAATCCATACCATACAATTTCTATGCTATGTTTGGTATGCTTGCTTTGTTCTTTGTTATCATATTTAATCTGGATATAGGACCTATGTATAAAGCTGAAAAGAGAGCTATTGAAACTGGAGAGCTTATAGGAGAAACAGATAACCCAATGGGAAAATATGATCTTGATGAAGAGACTTTATTTAAAGATTCAAATATAACACTGGCTAGTTTTGTTATTCCACTTCTTGCATTATTTGCTACATTGATAGCTATGATACTATGGACTGGAAAAGCTGGTGAAAATGGTATAGGAGGGGCTTTTGTTAATTCAAATATATCTCTTTCTATCACTACTGGGTTCTTAGTTGCTTCGATAGCTGCTGGAATAATGGGTGCAAAATCTAAAATATTTAAATATGGTGACATTGTTCCTATGTTCTGTAAAGGAGTTGCTTTAAACTCTGACATTCCAATTATTTTAGTATTAGCATGGTCTATTGGTTCATTGACAGGGGTTATGGATCTTAAAGGTTATTTAATAAATATAGTTGCACACTACAATATAGCTGCTGGTCTTATGCCTGCATTCCTGTTTGTAGTTGGAGCTTTCGTTGGATTCTCTACTGGAAGTTCTTGGGGTGTATGGGCTATAATTATGCCGATATCTCTTCCAATAGCTCATACATTTGGAGTACCAATGGAACTTATGATAGGGGCTTCTTTGAGTGGGGGAGTATTTGGAGATCACTGTTCTCCTATATCAGATACTACTATACTTGCATCTACAGCAGCTGGTTCTGACCATGTAGAGCATGTAAAAACACAGCTTCCTTACAGTATGACTGTTGGAATATCTTCAATCATAGGTTTCCTAGTAGGAGGACTTATCTCTCCAATACTTGGACTTATAGTTACAGCAATATCAATAGTAACAGCTCTCTTCATATTCTCTAAGATAGCTGAAAAAAGAAATGGTAAAATTTTAGGAGGAATACAATGATGAATAAATCGAAAATATATTTTCCAGACTATATCTTCTATAATGGAAATGTTCATACAGTAGATGCAGAAGATAATATTTATGAAGCTGCTGCTGTATCAGGAAATAAAATAGCTGCTGTTGGAAGTAATGATGAAATAATGGCTATGAAAACTGACAAAACTGTATTGATAGATTTAAATGGAAGAAGTCTTATCCCAGGGATTAATGATGCTCACAATCATGCATGGGAAACTGGTTTAATGCTTGAGGGAATAGTACTTTTCGGTATCGACAGCATGAAAATGCTTCAGGAAAAAATCATAGAAAGAATAAATGAAGTTCCAGAAGGAACATGGATACAAGGAGGAAGCTGGATAGAATCTCAATTTGAAGAAAATAGAGCTCCAAATCGTTATGATTTAGATGCTGCCTCTCCTCGTAATGCAGTTGTATTAGAAAGAATATTTGGTGCATGTTCTGTAAATTCCAAAGCACTGGAACTGGCTGGTATAAATAAAGACACTCTGGATCCTCCAAAAGGACATATAGAAAAAGATGAAAATGGAGAGCCTACTGGTGTTCTTCATGGAAATGCTGTTCTTTTAGTAAGAAAAGTTATGCCTGGACCTTTTGGAAGTGACGATTTTGGAGCAGGAGAAGGGGAACCTTCTATTCCAGTATTAGAAAAATCTATATCTCTTGCAATAAACGAATACAATAAATATGGAATTACAAGTATAACAGAACCAGGAGTAAGTTCTGGTGTATGCAAAGCCTATCATGATTTATTAAAGAAAAATGAACTTAGATGCAGAATAAATCTTATGCCTAACTGGCATGGTTTCACGTTGCAGCAAAATGAAAAAGAGCTGGATCAACTTCTTAATGATTACGATTTCTCATCTGGTTACGGAAATGACTGGATACGTTACTCTTCATTAAAAATGGCAATAGATGGAGGGCTTACATCTATGACAGCTCTAAAATCTTGGAATTACAAAGGGGAGGATTCATTGAGAGAATTTCCATTGAGATTGGATATCACTAAACTTGATGAATATATAAAGTCAGCTCATGATTCTGGATGGGATATAGGTATTCATGTAATGGGAGATGTTGCTATAGATAAAGCTGTAGATGCTATCTACAAAGCTGTTAAAGCTAACCCTAGAAAACATCAGCACTCTATAATTCACGCTTATTACCCAAGTGAAGAAACTCTTAAAAAAATGAGTGAAGTAGGAATAATGGTAGCTGCTCAGGCAAGTTTCATATATGTAGAAGCAGATGGATATGATTCTCTGCTTCCTAGAGATAAGCAAACAAGTTTTACTCCATTAAAAACTTACAAGGATAATGGTGTTATAGTTTCTCTTACTACTGATATGCCTTGTTCAAATTTGAATCCATTTATAAATATGTATGCAGCTGTAACTAGAAAAGGTTCTAGAGGTTATTCTCTTGGAGATGAAGAAAAAATAAATAAAACTGAAGCTTTAAGAATGATGACATATAACGGTGCTGTACTAAATGGAGAAGAGAATTTCAAAGGAAGTATAGAGGCTGACAAACTGGCAGATCTTGTTATCATTGACAGAAATCTTTCTCAGGTGCCAGATGAAGAGATAAAAAATATCAAAGTTGATTTCACTATGCTTGATGGAAAAATCATCTATCAAAGATAGGGAAGTCGAGGAAGTGAATAGATGCTGTATCTGATCATAGCAGTTTTATCAAATACCTTCATGACTTTTATTATAAGATTGTCAGAAAAGGAAAAAAGCAATCGTTTTAATGTAAATACTTTTAATTATCTTTTTGGAGGTATATTGGCATATTTTGTTATTAGAAAGGAAAGTATATTCTCTTTTGATGGCGATTACAAATATACACTTTTCCTTGCAGTGATAAATGCCGTTTTATACATTACCTGTCTTTATCTTATGCAGGTAAATATGAAGAAAAATGGAGCTCCTCTCACTACTACATACAACAGACTGGGGCTCCTTATCCCTATCCTTGTATCTGTCATACTGTTTAAGGAATATCCTAATCAAATGCAGATAATTGGATGTATTTTAGCCATCTTTTCTATCTATTACATCAACAAAAAAGATAAGAAAGATGAAAAAAGCAAGGTTTCTCCCTTACTTCTTATAGCTCTTTTTATGGCTGGAGGTATGGTAGACACTTTAGCAAAGATATATGGATATTATGGAAATTCAAATTTACAAGGTCATTTTATTTTCTATACTTTTGTTTTTTCCTTTATATTCAGCCTTATACTTAGCATCAAAAGTATTAAAAATCTGAGTAAAAAAGAGATACTTATTGGTTTCTTTATAGGTATTCCCAATCAGATTACTACTCTGGCTCAACTAAAAGCTGTAGCTGTGCTTCCTGCTTATCTGGTATTTCCAGCATACAGTATTTCGGTTATACTTTTAGTCAATCTTGTGAATTTTCTTTTCTTTAAAGAAAAGCTCACAATGCGTCAGTATGTGGGAACAGGTATCATCATTTCAGCTCTTATATGCATGAATGTCTAGAAATATTCCTTGCTTTTATTATTAAATTATTTTATGATAAAAGAAAAGAAACGTGAGGTATGATTCATGACTGGAATTGCAAAGCTGTACAGGAAAAACTATAATAACCTGACTAAAGCTGAAAAACAAATAGCAGAATATATCTGTGGTAACCCTAAAAAAGTTATCATGATGACTTCCTTAGACCTTGGAAAAGAGCTCAATGTCAGTGATGCAACAGTGTTGAGATTTTCTAAGAAAATAGGATTTTCTAAATATAATGAACTTAAAGAATATCTTGCAGAAGAATTGGAAGCAAGAAAAAGTGTCATTGATAAAATGCTGGATAACTGGAACAATGACAGAGAGGATAATAACAGTGTTAAGAAAATGATAAATGCTGATATTAAAAATATGCAGAAACTTTACATGGATTTAGATTTAGAAGAAATAGATAATGTAGTAAAGCTTATGCAGACATCAAAAAAAATATTTGTTATTGGGGTAGGAAGCAGCAGAGCTGTTGCTGAAATGCTTGGATGGCATTGCATGGTTTTAGGTCTGGAAGCTGTAACAATATCTGAAGGAGGATATGGATTATTTGAAAAAATAGCCCATGTGACAAAAGATGACTGTGTAATATTTTTTAGTGTTCCTAAATATCTGAAAGATGAAGTACAGATGATGGAGCTTCTTCATACTAAAAAAGTTCCTTCAGTTGTTATTACAAATAATCTTTTCTCTAAAATTGCTTCTTATGCTTCTATATTTATCCCAGTTGAAACAGATAATACAAGTTTTTTTAATTCTTTTATACTTCATGCAGAGGTATGTAATGTTATTCTTCTAAAACTTTTTGAAGGAGACAGAAACAGATATTTTCAATATTTCAAACAAAATGAGAAGGATCAAAGCTTTCTTTACGAAGATGAGGAGCCTTCTTCTACATATTAAAAATTGGCTGCTAGTTAGCAGCCAATTTTAATTACATTAAATTATATTTTTTCAATTTTTCATAAAGCTGGCTTCTTGTTATATTTAAAATTTTAGCAGCCCTTGTTTTATTTTTTCCAGAAGTTTCCAATGCTTTCAAAATAGCTTTGTATTCTGTCTGATTCTTTTGATATGCCAAAGTATCCTTTCTATTCTCTTCTTCATCTATTGATTGCTCTATAAATATCCTTGGAAGAAAGAAATCAAAATGTTCTTCCTGCAAGATTCCACTAGTTGTTGTAACACAGGCTCTTTCCAATACATGTTCAAGCTCTCTTATATTTCCAGGCCAGTGATACTTTTGAAAATTTTCCATCATTTTTTCAGATATATCTTCAATGGAACATCCATGACACTTATTAATTTTTTTAATAAAATGTTCACACAGAAGAGGAATGTCTTCTTTATGCTCTCTCAAAGGTGGAATATGTATTTCAATTATATTTATACGATAATATAAATCTTCACGAAATCTATTTCCTTTTACCATCTCTTTAAGATCTTGGTTAGTACAACAGATAACACGTATATCCAGATTTATTGTTTTATTGCTTCCTACTTTTTCCAATTCTTTTTCCTGTAAAACTCTTAAAAGTTTTGCTTGAAGAGAAAATGGAAATTCTCCAATTTCATCGAAAAGTATAGTTCCTTTATTTCCATACTCTAATTTTCCAACTTTTCCACCTTTTACAGCTCCAGAGAATGCTCCCTCAGTATATCCAAAAAGTTCTGCTTCCATTAAATCTTTTGGAATAGCAGCACAATTTATTTTAATAAAATTTTCAAATCTTCTGTTACTGAGATTATGAATTGCATCAGCAAAAACTTCTTTTCCTGTTCCTGTCTCTCCAGTTATTAATATAGAAAGATTAGAATCCGCTACTTTTTTAATTGTTTCCTTTATCTTCAATATTTCTGGTGCATTCCCAATTACACTATCAATACTAAATGTTGTTTTCTTTAGTATAGATAATTTATGTTGATATGATTGTATCTCATTGTGTAGTTTATTTATATCGTTATTTAATTTTTGGATATGATCTAAGTCATGAAAAGTAGCTGAAGAAAGAGCCCCTCTTATCACTCCATCTTTATCCCTTATGGGAAATCGATTACAGATAGTCATCTCCCCATTTTTCATCATAAAAAGCTCCCCTATCTCCTCTTTTCCTGTTTTTAAAACTCGTGGAAGACAGGTATTAGGTATTACTTCTTCAATCGGAACTCCTATGACATTTTCAATGCTTACTCCCAAAATATCAGCATAGGATCTCCCAATGTAGCAAATTTTTCCATTCTCATCAATCAGAATAGATAAATATAGTGAATCTACCACTAACTTTAATAATTCATCTAATACTAATGTCTTGGCCACTCTATGCCTCCCATACACTTTCTCTAAATTATAGCATAATAATCATATTCTACCAAATACAAAGTATCCTTAAAAATTATATAAAATGTGTCTGGAAAATAATACAATGAGAATTTCACTGTCTGATTTGCTGTACAGTTTTTATGACAATTTTACTTTAAATCAGCATTCATATATTGGCACTTCTTTTGCTTTATTAATAAGCAAGTAACAAAAGTTAAGGAGGAGGAGATTATGAAAAAGAAAACAATAATCACAGCAGCTGTTACAGGAGCAGTACATATTCCAAGTATGTCTGAATACTTACCTATAACACCAGAGCAGATAATTGAAGAGGCAGTTGCTTCAAATAAAGCTGGAGCAGCTATCGTTCACATTCACGCAAGAGATCCAAAAACTGGTCAGCCAACAAATGATCCAAAATTAATGAAACAGATTACTGATGGAATTAGAAACAGATGTGATGTAATTATAGGAATAACTACAGGAGGAGCTATTGGAATGAGTTCTACAGAACGGCTTGCTGCTGTTCCATACTGTAAAGCTGATCTTGCTTCTTGTAATGCAGGATCTGTAAATTTCTGTTTTTCCCCTATTGCTGATAAAATAAAAGAACCTAAATTCGATTGGGAAATTCCATTTGTAAAAAATACTTATACAGTACCTTTTGCTAATACCTTTAAAGATATCGAAGACTATATATCTATTATGCAGGCAAACAATACAAAACCTGAATTCGAAGTTTATGAAGTAGGAATGATAAATAATATTGCATATTTTTTAAAGAAAGGTTTTATTAAACCTCCTGTATATCTACAATTCGTTCTTGGAGTAATGGGAGGACTTCCAGCAACTCTAGATAATCTTCTTTTCCTTTATAATACTGCTAAAAATACATTTGGAGATAATTTCATTTGGTCTTGTGCAGCAGCAGGAAAAGATCAGATGAACATTACAACTACTGCTTCTATTCTTGGAGGAAATGTCAGAGTGGGCTTAGAAGATAATCTATATATTTCTAAAGGAGTTCTGGCAAAATCAAATTCTGAGCAAGTTGAAAAAGTTGGTAAGATAATTCAGCTTCTTGGAAATGAAATAGCTTCTCCTGATGAAGCCAGAGCTATTTTAGGTCTTGAAAAATCTTAAAAGATATAACAAAAAACTCTATTAAAGGGGGACTTATGATACAAATAATTGGATTATTAATTGCTATGAGTGTTCTTGTTTATCTGGCATTTAAAAACTGGGGAATGATTCCAGCCTCTCTTGTTGCTTCTATTTTGATAATACTTACAAATAGAATGGATTTTTGGGAAGCATTCTCTGTAAATTATGCAACAGCACTCAAGAACTTCGTTGGTACATACTTATTGATGTTTTTTCTAGGGGCTACATTTGGAAATATCATGGGGGAAAGCGGGGCAGCTAAATCCATCTCTTTAAAACTAATGAAATTATTAGGAAAAGAAAGAGCTATATTAATTATTGTCCTTTCTGCGGCCATTCTATCATATGGTGGAATTAGCTTATTCGTCTGTGTTTTTGCAATCTATCCTATTGGAGTAATTCTGTTTAAAGAAGCAAACATCTCTAAAGAATTATTTCCAGCATGTATGCTGTTTGGATGCGCAACTTTCACTATGGTAGCTACTCCTGGAACTCCTGCTATTTCTAATATTATCCCAACAAATTATTTTGGTACAAATGCATATGCAGCTCCAGTATTAGGAATAATTGCAACTATTCTTATGTTTATAATGGGATATTATTATCTTATCTGGACAAATAAAAGATTACAAGCAAAGGGAATTGGATTTACTCCTGGTCCCAATGATGATGAAAAAACTTTAAGCATGTCTGATACAGATGATCTTCCAGATTGGAAAATTTCTATTTTCCCACTTGCATTGGTTATTGTAATGATATTTGTCCTAAAAAATCTTACATCTATGTATGCTGTGGTTATAGCTTTAGCTTGTGGAGTACTTGTTGCATTGCTTTTATTTTGGAAACATTTAGAAAATCCATTAAAAGTAGTTAATCAAAGTGCTACTTCTAGTATTATTTCTATACTTAATACTGCTGCAATAGTCGGATTTGGAGGTGTAGTTCAATCTTCTGCGGGATTTACCAGTATTGTTGATTTTGCTCTGAATTTAAAAATGGGACCTCTGGTTTCTGCTGCTATTGCAGTAAACATCGTTGCTGGTATTACAGCTTCTTCATCTGGAGGGCTGACAGTATTCATGGATGCTTTGGGAGCTCAATATCTTAAACTTGCTCAAATTTCTGGCATCAGTCCGGCAGTTTTACATAGAGTGTGCTCTATTGCATCCTCAGGACTTGACTCTCTTCCACATTCAGGAGCTACTGTTACTTGTATAATTTCATCAGGATTAACACATAAGCAGGCGTATAAATATGTTTTTGTAACTAACTGTGTAGTTCCTATTATTGCCTTAATAATAGTTGTTGCATTGGCTAGTTTTGGAATTGTAACTAATTAAAATAAGTAGGAGGTAATTTTATGAAAGCAGCAATTATGGGAGTAGGTTCACTTGGAACAATAATAGGAGCTTTAATTGCTAAAAATGGAGGAGATTGTATTCTTATTGATGCAAATAAAGCACATGTGGCAGCTTTAAATGAAAAAGGAGCCACTGTGACTGGAAAAATGCAGCTAAATAATATACCAGTTAAAGCTATAACTTCTGATCAGATGGAAGGAATATATGATATTGTTATCTTACTTGCAAAACAAACATATAATGATATAGCTTTAAAACAATTATTACCCCATTTAGGACCTAGCAGTGTTGTGTGTACATTGCAAAACGGTATTCCAGAAGAATCTGTTGGAGCAATAATAGGAACTGAAAGAGTTGTTGGAGGAGTTGTTGGGTGGGGAGCTTCTTTCCGTGGTCCTGGAGTTTCTGAATTAACTTCAGATGTTTCAGCTATGAGATATGAACTTGGAGAAGTAGATGGTAAAATAACAGAAAGATTAAAAAAAATTCAAGAACTTCTGGCCTTAACTGGAACTTGTGTCATGGTTAATAATTTAATGGGATTACGTTGGGCAAAAGTTATTCAAAATGCAACTTTAAGTGGTATGTCTGCTGCTCTAGGTGCAACTTATGCTCAAATATTAGATGATGAAAAAGCAACTACTTGTGCTGCATATGTTGGTGATGAAATAGTTAAAATAGTTAGAAAACGTGAAATTGTTCTTGAAGATTTAGTTCCAGGATGGAGTTATTACGATTTGGCATTTAATAACAAAAAAGAGCTTGAAGAAGCTAAAGTATGGTTAAGAGAATATTTTAAACCACACAGACCATTAAAAGCCAGTATGCTTCAAGATATGGAAAAAAATATAAAATGTGAAATAGACTACATTGTTGGTATTTGCAGTGATTGGGGTAAAAAATTAGGAATAGCAACTCCTACATGTGATACTATTGTTGCTATTGTAAAAGATTTTGAAAGTAAAAAAATCCCTCTTCCTACAATGAAATGCTTAGATAGATTCACTCTTATAGAAAAATAATCTACAAAAAGTTCAATTTAAAGAAACTGACTAAAAAGCCAGTTTCTTTTTTTAATTATATTTCATTATCTATTAGAATCATAACTAAGTACCTTATCTTAGAATTTTCTTTAAACAGAGTGTATTCCTCTTCAAAAAAGACAAAGATATTCTGAGAAATTAAAATATCTTTTAATTCAGCCCATTTTTGAACTCTCTCTATACTGTTGGATATATCCTCTTTCTTAAAAAGACTTTCACTCCACATACAAATATAGCTCCCTTTATTTAAAACAATGGATTTATTCTCCCTGTTTTTAAAAGAAATATATAAGTGGGATCCTTTTATTTCTTCTTGTAAATCATTTTTAAGAAATTTAAATCCAAAATACTTATATTCAAACTTAAGAGGAAATTTTTCAAAGATTTTCTCTTCTGGGGAAATCTCTGTTCCTTTTATATCTTCAAACCCTTTTAGAAAGGGGATGTCTAATTCTATATTCTTACCTGTTTTATGATTCATCAAGTGCTTTTCTAAAATTTTTTTCTGGTTTTTTAAACATACGATTTTGTTTTGAACTTCAGAAATTATTTCTTTCAATATCTTTTCAAACTTATCCTCTTCTTTAGTAAAGATATATTCTTTTATCTGCTCCAGAGATATTCCCAGATTTCTTATATAGTTTATCAATTTTAAATTAAAAATCTGTTCTAAAGAATAATAATTATAGTTATTGCTTTTATCTCTAAAAGCAGGAGTAACTAAGTTTTCATTGCTATAGTATCTCAATGTAGAAACTGGGATTTCTGTTATTTTTGAGACTTCATTTATTAAATAATATTCCTTCATTACTCCTCCTTTTCTTTAAAATATATCTATTTTACTTTATGTTTTTCTTTTAATCTTGCTAAAAGTTCCTCATCTGGTACTATATCTTCATTAAGAAAATCTATAATTATTCTATCTACAGGAATCACTCCTGCTGTCATAACTACTCCATATGGAAGTGACATTCTGAACGTCTTTAAATTTTTCAGCATTTTATCCAGATTTCTTTCTGGAACAGTAAGGATAAAGGTACAGTCTGTTCCTGGCCATGTAAGAGTATCTTTATGTTTCACTTTAGCATCCCATACACTTTCTATTTTCTTTTGAATAGTGTAATAATAGAATTTTATTTCATCAAAAAATTCTTCCAACCTTCTTTTTTGTGATTCATTTATATTTACGAATATCATCTTGTAGTTGTAATGCCCATCAGTCATTTCTTATCCTCCCCTCTACTTTCTTCCAGTTAACTTCTTAGGTAAAAGCATTTTAATTCTAATAATTGTTCTCTTGATAAATCTCAAGACAGCATTATTCATGTCCTCGATCATTGTATATAGTATTGGAATTACAACCAATGTCAGAAGTGTTGAGAATGTAAGTCCAAACATAACTGTAATAGCCATACCTCTATATATTTCTGCTCCCTCTCCTATTCCCAATGATAATGGCAGCATTCCAAGTACTGTTGTCATAGTTGTCATAAGGATAGGTCTAAGCCTCGTTCTACAAGATTCTATTACTGCTTCCTGTCTTTCGCTTCCTCTTTCTCTGGTCATTTTGATAAAGTCAATCAGTACAATGGCATTGTTTACAACCACCCCTGCCAGAAGTATAACTCCTATCATAACCATAATATTTACAGCCTGATTTGTAAGAATAAGTCCCCATAATACTCCAATCAATGCAAGTGGTATTGATCCAATGATTATCACTGGAAGTACAAAGTTCTCAAATTGGGATGCCAAAAGTGCATATATCAAGAAAATTGCTATTCCCAATGCAAGTCCCAACTGACTTACTGTATCCCCTAAACTTTCAGAATCTCCACTCCATCTATAACTGATGGACTTTGGAGGATTAGTTGAATTGTAAGCTTCCACAAGCTTATTTTGAATAGCATTTATTCCTACTCCTCCATCATTTGCAGAAACTGTTACACTATATATTCTATCTGTTTTATTTATTTCTGATGATCCCTCTGCCATTACTATTTCTGCAACGTCAGATAATTTTATAAATTTTCCACTGCCTATTTTTATATTAATATTTTTTAAAGCATTAATATCATTTCTTTTATTCTTAGGAAGTCTTACCATAACATCTATCTCTTCTATTCCAGTTTTAACAGTTACTGTATCTGATCTGTCTCCTCCCAGTATTGAATAACTTAGTGTTTTAGCAATTACAGATGGACTGATTCCATAACTTTTAATTTTATCTCTGTCAAGTACTACTCTTGCCTCAACGTTTCCTGGATCCAATGTTGATTTTACATCAACTGCTCCTGGATATTTTTTGATTTCTTCAAGTACCTTTGCTCCAACTTCTTTAATCTCTTCAAGATTAGCTCCAACAATATCAAACTGAACATCTCTCTGCTGTGATCCCATTGCAAAATCTTCTGATAAGTTTGTTCTTGTATCAGGGATTTTTTCAACAATTGGTCTCAACTTATTGATTATTTCAAATACAGAAGTTTTTCTTGTATCCTTTTTTCCTATGTCAACATTAATAGAAAAACTGTCCTTTTGAACAATAGTAAAATAGCTTTGAGTATTAGGTTCATTTTTAATTATCTCTTCTATTTCCTTAGCCATTGCTCCAGATTTTTCAATATCCAATCCTTTACCTAGTTCTGCAACTATTGAATATCTTCCTTGGTCTTGCTTAGGCATAAATTCCATTTTTAAAAGCTTAGGAGTTGTCATTATTGTAAACATAAAGATAACTAATGTTGTTCCTACTGTTTTCCATCTGTTTTTTACAGCCCAGTTTATTATTTTCAAATAGTTGTTTTTTACTGCTCCAAAAAATTTTCCTTCTTTTGTAATATCTGTTTTATTTGTAAGAAATCTGCTGGCAAGCATAGGTATCAAAGTAAGTGAAACTATTATAGCTGCAAGGTTTGAAAATATAATGGAATAAGCCAGATCTCTATTTATTTCTCTTGCTATCCCTGGAATAAACAGTATAGGGATAAATACAACCATTGTTGTCAAAGCTGATGCTATAACTGACATAGTTACTTCTGTAGTTCCATTATCAGCAGCCTCCATTACTGGAGCTTTAAGTTCTGTCATATGTCTGTATATATTATCCACAACAACTACTGAGTTGTCTGTCAGCATTCCCACTCCTATTGATAGCCCCATTAAAGATATCAAGTTCAAAGATGTTCCATTTAATGCAAGGAATGCAAATGTAAATATAACCGCCACTGGAAGAGCTGCTGATACCAATAGTGTTGCTCTTATATTTTTCAAGAACAAATACAATACTATTGTTGCAAGAATAAGTCCTTGCACTGCTGTTCCACTAACATTTGAAATAGATTTATTAATATCTTCTGAAGTATCCAAAAGTATACTGTATTCAGTATTTGGAGGCATAATAGGTTTTAATACTTCTAAAGCATCTAAAGCTTTATTGTTAAGATCTATTGTGCTTCCATCTGATGATTTTTCAACTACTACTGCTATTGATTCTTTTCCTGAAAGATATGATATATCCTCTGGATCTTCTGTAGTCAATACAACATTAGCTACATCTTTAAGCCTTAAAGTATTTCCATTACTATTTAAAATCATATCTTCAAAAGTATCTATATAGTTTAATTCTCCCATAAATCTAACAATTACATCTTTAGAACCTGTACTTATTGTTCCCAAAGGTAGATTTAAACTTGATACTCTTATCATTTCATAAAGTTCTGTAGGAGAAAGATCATAAGCTGCAAGCTTGTCACTGTCTATTTGAATCTGCACCTGTTTATCAGGATTTCCATAAACATTTACTTCTCCTATACCAGGCAGACTTTCAAATTTAGGTTTCAGATATTCCTCAACAAAACTACTTAACTCTGTCTTGTTAGGAGCACTCAGCATTATTACCAAAGTCAGATTTCCTGATCCTACTTCAACTTTCTTTGCTACAGGAGTGTCAGCATCACTAGGAAGATCATTTGTTATCTTTGATAATTCTCTTTGTATCTCTGTTACTTTATCATCTGCATCAATTCCATAGTCAAATTTTACTGATATTGTTGACTGACCATAAGTTGATGTTGATTCTATTTTATCTATTCCTTCAACGTTAGGAAGTATTTCCTCTATTTTTTTAGTAACCTGTGTTTCTACATCTTCTGCTACTGCCCCCTGCCATGTTGTTCTAACTGTAACAACTGGGATATTCATATTTGGTAAAAGCTCTGATTTCATAGAAAACATTGCCATTAATCCAATGAACATAACAGATACCATAAGCATTGTTGTAGCAACTGGTCTACGTATTGATAAACCTGCTAAAGTCATTTATTTATTCACCTCATTATTTTCTTTTAACTCTTATTATTCTTCAATTATTACTTTGCTTCTGTATTTTCCTCTACTTCATTTCCTTCTTCTAATCCGAAGATACCTT